>NPID01001891.1_pt1 | contig 178002 bp, 157 predicted proteins | sample 8637491 | NCBI WGS metagenome assembly NPID01 (sample SAMN07420843, study PRJNA396082) | bioreactor metagenome | isolation source: sample BA6 brine-fed electro-methanogenic bioreactor BA | place: Japan: Kochi | collected 2016-06-14
AGGCAGCGCCTGCACTTATGGCAAAGTAGTTAAAGTCTATGGAGCCGATTGAGCCGTTGATATAATATGCATCATCGCTTGTAGATGTGCTGGTATTGCAGATGATGTTGTTACGAAGGTCTGTGCCGGGGCAGTCATATGTATAGAGTGTCGCAGAGGAGCTGTTTGTGTACATGGTATTGTTCTTCAAAAGGCCATTATCGCAGTTATAGGCGTAAAAACCATAGCTGTTGCCGACATCGTAGAGAAGGTTGTTCTCGAAGCTGAGATAATCGCAGTACTGCATATACACAACATATGAGCTGCCGGTATTGTATATCTCATTACCCTCGAAGGTGGCATATGCTGCATAACGGGCATAGACGCCATATGAGCCTGTTGCGTGTATGGTGCAGTCGCGTATGGTCAGGTAGTCGACTGTGTTCGTGCTGGAGGAATAGGCCACATATATGCCATAGCTCGAAGTGCCTGTTATTTCAAGACCCTCTATCGTGACATTGCGAAGGTCATTGGCACCGTCCGGGCGGATATAGAAGCCATAGTTTATGCCCTCGATAACAGGCTCATAGCCTGTGCCGGGTCTGATGGTCAGTGAGTAGGCTGGGTTATTGTTGATCTTGATGATGTTCACCTGCTCGGGGAATGTGCGCGATGCATTGATCTCAACAGTGTAGTCATCGTCCAAGGTCAGGGGAATATTGCCGATTGCACCGGTGATAGTCCTGAACTCGCCGATTATCGTGCCGCCCTTGTAGAGGACAACATCGAAGTTGCCCGACTTGGAGGCCTCATCGGTGCCGCCATATGCGCCCATATTGATGACGCTGCCATTGGGGGCTGGCTCATCACCGATGGGATCTGAACCATCTCCCCAGTCTATGCAGGGCGAGGTTGCGCCGTCTGTGACCCATGTGCCCGAGCCGGGATCATAACGTCCGAACTCCGACTGAAGGTGGAAGTCCTCGCTGCCGCTGGTTGTGGAGGCAAAAAGCGGAGGATCGACATCAAGGTCAACTGTGAAGTTGACGGACTCGCCGGGCAGGGAGCCTTCTATGGCATAGACAGCTCCTGCACTTATGGCGAAGTAGTTGAAGTCTATGGAGCCGATTGAGCCGTTGATATAGTAGGCATCATCGCTTGTAGAGGTGCTGGTATTGCAGATGATGTTGTTACGAAGGTCTGTGCCCGGGCAATCATATGTATAGAGGGTCGCGGAGGAGCTGTTGGTATAGATCGTGTTGTTCTTCAAAAGACCATTATCGCAGTTATAGGCATAGAAGCCGTAGCTGTTGCCAACATCGTAGAGAAGGTTGTTCTCAAAGCTGAGATAATCGCAGTACTGCATATACACTATGTATGAGCTGCCGGTATTGTATATCTCATTCCCCTCGAAGGTCAGGTATTGGGCATAGCGGATATAGAGACCATAGGAATCGGTATCATGGATTGTGCAGTTCTTTACATTGAGATAGTTGACCGTATTGGTGCTTGAGGTGTAGCCGACATATATGCCGTAGCTCGTTGCAGAGGTTATCTCGAGATTCTCAATTACGACATTGTTAAGGTCATTGCTGCTATTTGGTGATATGTAGATCCCGTATGTATTTCCATCAATAACAGGGCTGTATCCGGCGCCGGGCTTTATTGTGAGCGAATAGGACATATTATTATTATCCTTCACAATGTCAACCTGCTCATTGAAGGTTCTGTCGGAGTTTATGAGAACTGTATAGCTGTCATCCAGTGTTGTGGGAATGGAGCCGAGTGCACCATTGATTGAGGTGTATTCGCCGAAGAGCACACCCCCTTTGTATACCTCGACCTCAGATGGTGCTGACTTGGAGGCCTGAGAAGTTCCGCCGTAGAAGCCTTGATTTATAACGCTTCCATTAGGGGATGGTTCATCACCGATAGGCTCACCCGGATCGCCCTTGTCAATACAGGGGGATGTCTCTGAGTCGAGAACCCATGTCCCGGAACCTGGTTCATATCGCCCGTACTCTGATTTCACATGAAAGTCCTCACTGCCTGTTGCTGTGGAGGCGAAAAGCGGAGGGTCGATGTCTCCGTCCACTTCCATATCGCCTGTTCCAAGGGAGCTGTTCGTACCATTGGCTGCGCTGTAGTTGTTCACATAGTAGTTAAAGGAAGAACTGAAGCTGCTCGAGGAATATACATACATGGCATAGTCCGATGAGCCGGTTGATGTATTCCAGATGATATTGCTGTTGGCGTTAACGTAATCGGAATAGTTAACATAGACGCTGTAGGATGAGCTGAATCCGTATATTGTATTGCTTTTGATGGTCGTTCTGTCGCAATAGTAAAGATAGACAGCGTACGCGCTGCCTGTATTATAGATTAGATTTCGCTCGAGATTGAAGTAGTTGGCATATCTGGCATAGATGCCGAAAGAACCAATACCATGGAGAATACAGTCTTTCATTGTGAAATAATCTGTAGAATATGTCGAGGAATAATAGTTGATATAGATGCCATAGCTGGTACTTGAGGTTATCTCAAGCCCCTCAATTGTGACATTGCGAAGGTCATATGCGCCGTCGGGGCGGATATAGAAACAATAGGTGTCTCCATCGATAACAGGGCTGTATCCATCCCCTGCCTTGATGGTCAACGAATACAATGCGCTGTTGTTACGCTTCTGTATATTCACCTGCTCATTGTATGTCCTGTCAGAGTTGATCTCGATTGTATAGTCGTCATCAAGCTCAAGGGGGACATTGCCGACTGCGCCTGTGATGGTGCGATATTCGCCGATCAGGGACACGCCCTTGTAGAGCGCAACATCGTAGTCACCGGATTTGGAAGCCTCGTCCGTACCGCCGTATGCGCCCATATTGATGACGCTGCCATTGGGTGCAGGCTCATCGCCTATGGGATCGCCGCCATAGCCCCAGTCTATGCAGGGCGAGGTTGCACCGTCTGTGACCCATGTGCCGGATCCGGGAACATATCTGCCGTATGCAGACTGAAGGTGGAAGTCCTCGCTGCCTGTGGAAGTTGATGCGAAAAGTGGAGAATCGATGTCAAGATCGACCTCGAAGTTATTGCCGTCAACGGGCAGGGAGCCGTCAACTGCATCGGCATCATATGCTCTTGCAAAGTAGTTATGTGATATGTAGCCGACACTGCTCTCTATGTCCATTGCATAGTCTGTGGAGCTGGAGCTTGTATTGCAGATGATATTGTTCCGAAAATCGGTGTTGCTGCAGGTGTTCGAATATACAGATGCTGTCGTGCTGTAAGTATAGACTGTGTTGTTCACAAAATCACCGTAGTTGCAATAATATAGATATACGCCGTATGCGCTGCCTGTATCGTAGATAACATTGTTGCGCATGTCAAAATAGTTTGCATATCTGGCATAGATGCCGAAGGAGCCTGTACCGTGAACTGTACAGTCTTTTATCGTCATATAGTTGAGATCATAGCTTGAAGACGAACCATAGGCATAGATGCCATAACTGGTTGTGGATGTTATCTCGATCCCTTCGATAGTAAGATACCTGAAATCGGTGCTGCCATTGGGTCTGATGTAGAAACCATAAGTGTCGCCATCGAGGACCGGATGGTAGCCTGTTCCAGGCTTTATTGTCAGCGAATAGGACGAACTGCCATTTGTCTTCTGTATGTCAACCTGCTCTGTGTATGTACTATTGGAATTGATCTCGATCAGATAGTGATCATCGAGGGTTGTCGGAACTGCGGCAACGGCGTCGGATATTGTGGAATAATCGCCTATCAATACCCCGCCCTTGTATAGCTGAACATCGTCCACAAGGGTCTCCATTATATCGGATGATTGGTGCTGAGCGTTGATGAACTGACTATTAAAAGGGTTCAGCTCTGAGCTGTTTTCGTGAATTGCAGACTCCTGTGCAAAAATGGCAACACACAAAAGAAGAAGAAGGGTAATAGAGGAGATCTTCGCCCCTCTGTAATAAAATGATAGTTTTTTCGGTATTTTCATGTCTTCTCCGGATTATCTAAGGTTGCCATTCTTATCGTACAGATCCATATTCACAGGGTCTGCAATTTCATCTTCAGGCAGATTGACCTCATGTGGTGGTCTTTGCGCCCAATCCTTTCGCTTGCCCTTCAGAAGGAAGGCGAACCTTGCATCGGAAGTACCGGAAATAGCCTCAACAGTCAGCTTGCTGCCTTCCATATAGGCCATCAGATATGCTCTGTCCTGGGGGGTGACTATAGGTATAATCGAATTTTCAGCGACTACATTATAGAAGAGCCAAAGGTCAGAAGTCTTTGGCTGCTCCTTCAAATCAATTGTGAATTTCGCATTTTCGAGCCTCTGGGTGCCTGCTGTCTCAATCCAGATTCCTATACCCTCAGACATCCAGGTAACATACTGTTCGCCGTCAATCTGAACAATCGGGTCGATCTCATTTGCATGAATGGTGGTTGCATAGATATGGTCATAACGCATTGAAGGAGAGCCAAGATCACGGGTGGATGAAGCATCCGGCAGTATATCTGCCGCAACCTGCAGGACATTGTCTGTGTCCTTCTTCACAGTAAGGATATCGTTTGATGAGTCGACATATGTGCCGGAGCTTAATGCCCCCTTGCCTATGCCCATTGTTCCGTCATCCCTTACTGCCATAGTCCAGTATTCGCCGGAGGGATCGAGACTGTTTCTCGTAACGAGATGGCCTGTTTCGTTTATCCAGGCATTTCCATCGGAGCTATTGATGTGCAGAAGGGACGCAGGGGTATTGGTACCGATTCCGACATATCCATCCTCAGTTATTGTAAGCTGATCCGCACCGGACTGCACCCTGAAATTGAGCTTGGATCTTCCGTCCCCTTCTACCTGATGTATGATCTTGGCACTTCTGACAGTGCTTGAGCTGCCGTTCCAATACTGCCCCTGGAGATCCAGGATTAGGTCTGTTCCATCGAGATATCCGGATGTTACACGCGGTCCGATGAACTTGATATCTAGATTTGGCCAGTTCTGAATATCCGCCATCAGCTCGAACTCAACCCCGGAGCTATTCATATTGAACTTGGTCAAACCATTGTCGATAACAAAATATCTGTTACATCCCGGGCATGTGGAATATGTATAGAGGTCGGTGATATGGCTGCCAGTGGAACCACCGAAATTATAGCTGTCCATGAAGGAAAGCTGTGGCGATTGGCGGAACTCGCCGACAGTAGAAGGGGGTTCTGCTTTGAGCAGAAGACCACGGGACTCTGTATTATCGAGTATGACAAGCCGCGCCTCAGTGGGGCTTGTCGCGCTTATTCCGACATTGCCCGATGCACGATAGATATCGGAGCCTGCGATAACCCAGTCTGCATCTTCGATGGTAGATGGCGACACCCATGTTGCATTGCCGAGGGCATCGGACTGCAGAAGATCGCCGGCATCCGGGTCAATTCCCTCAAATCTGACAGTACCGTTTGTGTGGAGTTGTGCCGTTGGTGTCTCTACACCAATGCCGAGATTGTCACCTGTGAAATACATATCCTCCCCAGGCCAGCCTAGCCTCATGCCTAAGGCTGTCTCCTCGGCTAAGTCGCCTGTTTCATCTGGTGCAATCTCACGTCTGAGCGGTGTTGAACTTTTTATGTACCTTTCCCTTGGTGCGAGCAGTCCATCAGGGGAATGGATTTCGTAATAAAGTGTGGAATCATCGAGTTCACCGGCTATCAAATCCAGATCAATATCAACCAAACCGTCCTCGTTGCTTGATAAAGTTCCAATGTCCTTTGAAATTATTGGATTATCCGATTCAAAATCACTGAAAAAGAGCACTTGAATCTGTAGCGACGAATTTCTTTTCTGTATGTTGATTTCTTTACAGAGCAATGGCAATGCAGCAAATAAAAATACTGCAATTAAATAATTTATATTTCTCATCAAAATCCCTCCTTTGTTATTTCCTCTATACCTATATAAAGCCGATTGTAGAGCGAGGTCAAGAAAAATGAACCTCCTTCGTTTCCTTCTATGAAACGACTGATATAAAAAATCCAATCAAAAACATGCTAAATATTTTATCCGATAAAACGATAATACAGTCCTTGACTTAGCTACTTTCCCTTAAAATATCGAGATACACCTGTCATGTCAGTTTTCCCATTGATCTGTCTTGAATAATCGGATGACTTAGGCGGCAAAGGGAATATTTAAGTCCACCCCTATTTGATGAGAGGGTTGATATTGCTGCCTGCTCCGTTCGATTTATAACTCTTTTTCTGTGAAAAAAAGCAAGTATTCAGCATGATAAACTTGCTTCGGGCTGTTTCTTCTTAATCATGCGCATCTTCCTTCCACCGATGTGAAGTGGGGCGCGCCTGCCGTCTGGGGCATAGCCGAGATGGACATAGAAACCCTGTGAGCTGTCATTGCCTTCCATAACCCAGAGGGCTATGCTCTCCCATTTTGCGAAGAGGCGACTTTCGGCGTATTCCATGAGCTGCCTGCCCAGACCCTTTCCCACAAAGGAAGGATCAATGTATATGGCAAAAATCTCGCCGGTTTCGGGCTTGTCATTGTCTCTGCATCGCCCAAAGTCACAGAAGCCGCGCACAATGCCGGCAACTTCTATAACTGCGTGCTGTGGCTCTTTCCTTGCCAGCCAGTCCCTGAGGGACAGTTCCCTCTTGCCATAGTCCAGCCCGTCGAGATATTCGTCGGACACCAGCCCCCGATATGTCGCCCGCCAGGAGTCAATGTGTATATGCGCAATGGCCTTTGCATCCTGTGGGGTCGCCGGGCGGATTCTGGGATTGCTGAGTTTCATAGGGTGAATATAGGGGAAGCTCTAAAAATGGGAAGCATTACATGAAGATTATCCTCCCAAAAAATTGGGATGATACTCCTGCTGCACTTCAGGCAGTTCCTGAGCTAAAGGTTGTATTGTATACCGAACATTCAGCAAATTTTTTAATAGCCGACTTCGATGATAAGGGTCTGAGCAGATGCCCCGCAGGTGGTGCTGTTTATTCCACCCCAGTTGCTGTTGCCGATGCAGGGACGTACTGTATATCCAGTATTACAGCCGCAGATACCTGATGTTGTTGTGATTTCCAGTCCTGAACCACAGTTGCCTGTCCTCCAGGTCCTACCTCCGCATGACCAGGTTCCGGCAGATCCGTTTCTCAATGCCGTGACAATGGAATTGGCCGTTGCCCCTGTACATGTCTGGCCTGTCATGTCGCGGCTGCCCTTAATTGTGATATAGTCAAATGTCCCGACAAGTGAAGCACGGAAATTATTCCAGGCTATGCATTGTGCACTTCCGGCGGATACTGTTCCACTGAAATATTGCGAATAGATGATTGAGGTCATCACATTGAGGGTTGCTGCTGCGGATGTAACAGGGGGATCGCATGTACCCGATACATAACACCGATATAGATAGCCGTCCATTCCGCCGGAAACGGGATTGATGTTGAGATTCGTTGTGGCAGCGCCGGAATAGAGTCCGCCGTCAAAGACATCGTTCCATGTGCTGCCTGTATTGCTCTGCCATCGGTATGTGATTGTTCCACCGCCTGTTGCACCGACTGTGAATGAGGCGGGATCGCCATCACCGACGGTTGTTGAGGTGGGATTGGAGCTTATCTCCGGTGAGAGCTGTACTGTGATATACTGGCTACGCGCGCTGGATATGCCGCAGATGCTCTGCGCCTGAACGGAGACATTGCCCGATGTTGAGCCAAAATCGACGGCTATGGTATTTGTTCCGGCACCGGAGGCTATTGACGCGCCGGAGGGTACATTCCAGATGTAGTTGGTCGCCTCGGCAACCGGGGTGATGGAATATGTGCCCGATGTATATTCGCATATTGTTGTCGGTCCTGTTATTGCACCTGGTGTTGCAGGGGTATATGTGGTTGTGATCGCAAGGCATTCCGGCTCAGAACGGCCACAGGAATTCTCGGTTCGAACGCAGATCTCGCCGTCCTCAGTGCCGAAATTGACAACTATGGATGGCGTGCCAGATCCTGAGGCCATTGTCGCTCCGGGAGGCAGAGTCCAGATGTAGTTGGTGGCTTCGGGAACGGCGTCGATATAGTAGGGCAATCCGGTTGTGTCCTCGCAGACCAGCGTCGCACCGACAATTGCGCCGGGTGATGTCGGCCTGTTGATGGTTACGGCGAGGCATCTCTGGGGGGATTCGCCACAGGCATTGACCGCCTTGATGCATATATTTCCGTCATAGTCACCGAGATATGCGTGGATGATATTTGTGCCAAAACCGGATACGACCGATGAGCCGGTCGGCAGGGACCAGCGATAATATGTAGCACCCTCAACAGGGGCGACACCGTAAGACGTCCCCGGTTCCCCGGAGCAGACAGGGGTTGTGCCGTCAATCAAATCGGGTTGAGCTGGTGCAGATGTGCATTCGGAGGATGTCATAGAGAGGTCATATCGAATGTATATCGTGTCGCTGGATGCAGATTCGGATATCTCTGTTGCTTCGCCGGGTATGAAACGCATGTGATCCGTTCGGCCCGTGGTGTTTGCACTTGATGATACAGACTGAACACCACCGCCTGTCTCTGTCAGGTCTGTAAGGGAGCCGTCCTCCTTGAGGAACATCAGATGCCCTGTCGACTGTGCCACATAAACCTTCCCGTAACCCGTTGTCGTTGTTGGGGTTGTGGTTATTCCCTGCATGCTCATCGCCCCTGCAACGGTCACCCTCTCATTGGGCGCAGCGTCGCCGAAGCCCGTCTTGTCCGATTCTACGTAAAAATCCTCTCCCGGATTGCCAATACGCATCTCGATGGACTCTTCCTCGGTCACCTCTCCCCCATCGACTGGAGTCTCCCTGCGAAGTTCTGAACCGATTCTAACATAGACATCTGGCAGTTCAGGAATGGCTATTCTCAGCCATAGACCCCTTGCATCGATATATGCAGGCACAAGCCCCTCAAAATTGACAGGATATCCCTCCGCAAAGGTGATCTCCCTCGCAGGGATTATGACCAGTGGATTACCATCACCACTGGCCTCGTGAATACTGAGCTGCCCTTCATAGGTCCCGGTCAGCGGTCCCCCTTCGCTGTCGAGAATTGGCAGCGCATAAATTGATATACTAATCAGCAATAATATCGCAGAATATCGGATTTTCATAACTCCTCCATGTACATGTTATACAGTAATTTAGAATATATAATCTAATGGGTCAAGGATTTTGTTTGGAGATAACTCTGAATAGCTTTCCGATCCTCCCAGAAGAGCATCAAGACAAACTCTCCCCAGAGATTACTGTTTTCTTTGTGCAATATCTCTCCTGTGAGAAGTTAGGGCGGATTCTGGGATTGCTGAGTTTCATAGGGTGAATATAGGGTAATATCGCCGATTTTTATATAGAAAGATGTTGCAGGGCTTTTCGTATCTTGATTGCGGAGATTAATGGGACTATTCCCCTTGTATTTGCGGTGAATATCGTATTTTTTCTCCTTGTTTTTGCGGTGAATATTTTGTCCTCAAAAAGGCAGATTTCTGGGACAGGCACAGAGAAACACCCCTGAACAACAGGCAGCGATTGATGTTGAATAAGCTGTTAGACGGATTCACAGGCAAGCTGAAGACATCCAAATGGGCCAAAATAGCAAAATGTTCCCCAGACACCGCCCTCCGCGACATCAAAGACCTGATCGAAAAGGACATACTCAAACAGGAAGAGGCCGGCGGACGGAGTACCAACTATGAGTTGGTTGGGTTTTGAGGGGGTTGATGGTTGGATATACTGGCGTGGAGTGGGTTGTTTGTTTGCATGTTAGTGGAAAGGGAGGGGATTTTAAGGGAGATGATTTCGATGTATTCTATGTCGTTATGTTTTTAAATTATTTACATGTGTTATCCTGTATAATTGTACCCAAATCATTAATCACTTTGATCCGCTTGACTTATTTTGTATATTACATAACTTTCACTGGAGGTGTAAAAAGCATGCATTTCAGTTTTGATGAACCGAGGCTTTTTGGTGACGTACAAGCCCAGCACGAGGATGATGCGATATTCAATGACTATGTATATATAAGAGATGATTTTGATTGTTATTGGGACATCAGAAAGCCTTTTTTAATTCTAAATGCTGCAACTGGGAGTGGAAAAAGTGCCGTTTGCCGCATAATACAATCCCAAGTTCTAAGCAACAATCCATCACATTTCTGTATACTTTGTTATAATGACGACGTTTCCCCTATCATGCATGAACATGATAGCATTGATTCTTGGATGACAGCTTGGAAGAACTCTCTATTGAACCAAATTGCTCTTCATATAGGAAAATACATAAAGACTGCTGTAACTGATGACGCTATGGCCCTTGTTGAGTTAGCGCGGCTTGAAGGAATCAGAGAACTAGGAATAATTAATGCAATAAAGGACAGAATTAAAGAGTCTAAATTCCCGATTATAACCCAGAATGCAGAGCGGAAGATAACTACCCATCTTATCCAGAGAGTACTATCTAATGATGACTTAATATGGCTAATAATTGACGAAGTTGACATCTTATATGACAATAGTTTATATTATAGAAAAAAGTTAATCTCATTTCTTAATGCATGCCTGAATCTTCGCAGAGAAATCAAACAACTTAGAATACGTTGTACAATTAGACCAACTACTTGGACACAACTCTCACTCGAAGATGGATCAATAAGTCGCTTATCGGCCTATCTGACACAACTTAACTGGAGTGAAAAACATATAGAAGCCCTGCTATCAAATAGAATTCTATCTTACCTTAAACATAGAAATAACAACCAGATTATCAAACAACTTGACCGAGCAGATGATCGCAACAAAGCAGCGGTGGAACTATTATTTACAGGTAATTTTGACCTTGGTAATAGTTCACGACCTCCATCCAATGTTCTCTACAAATTATGCCATGAAAAACCTCGATATCTAATTGAACTTTGTCAGGCCGCAAGAAAAAAGGCCTTGGAAGAAAATCTAGAATGTATTTCGTATGACATAATAGAGAGGAGCATGTTCGAATTTGGGGAGGCAAGAATAATTGATTTATCTAATGAATACAAGGGTGATTGCATGTATCTAAGGGATATATATCGTTCTTTTGCTGGCTCTGCGCACATTTTTCGTCAAACAAACAACCTCTTGGAGTTTATTGATACAAATGTTATACCCAATGTTAGAGATACTACCGGTAGTGAGTTCTCCTTAAGTGATATAAAAATTGCCGGACTGCTTTATAAAACCGGTTTCATTGATGCACGTGTAGATTATTCGAATAATGACTATAGACATATTCACTATAGTGAAAGTCCACATTTACTAAAAAATAGAAAATCAGCTCTTCGAGATACTTCTATTTCGTGGGAGATACATCCTGTTTTTCGAAACACACTCTATCTAGTCCCTGGTAGAAAAAATATAAAAACCAAACGAAGACATTAACTTGGTCAGCTTGTTGCATGTAGAGCTATAACTCATCTCCCCTCCCCCCAAATTCCTTTTGACTTTTGACCACCCCCATCTTATACTTAGATTTTGGGATGAATATCAATTGACAAAACCGGAGGTGACATGGGTAACATCGGTTCCTATGAGGAGGCTCTTAAAGGGTTCACTTGGGATAAGGCCAGGGAGATACTCGGATATAAAGAGGGCGATCCTATCAATATCGGCTACTACTGCACAGGTCGCATTGTCGAGCAGGGCAAGGGCGATAAGACCGCTCTGATCTGGGAAGGCCACGGCGGCGAGGTAAAAGAATATACCTTCCGCGAGCTGGACATCAACTCCAATACTTATGCAGCATACCTCAAGTCCCTCGGCATCGAAGAGGGCGACAGGGTCTGTGTCTATATGGACAAGATACCCGATCTATATTTCGGATTTCTGGGCATACTCAAGCTGGGCGCAATTGTACAGCCGCTTTTCAGCGCCTTTGGCGAGGAATCCCTGCACACACGCATGGAGAGTGCAGGCTCCAAGGCCATTCTCACCACAAAGAAGCACTACCGCAAGGTCAGGAGAATAGCCGACCAGCTACCTGAACTGGAGCACATCATTGTTGTTGACGACGAGTCAGCCAAGCTCAAGGACAAAGAGAAGATTTTCATACTCGAAAAGGCCGAGAAGGTAGAGAGCTTCCCCATTGCCAAGACAGGCCCGGAATCCCCATCCCTTCTCCACTACACCTCCGGCACAACAGGCAAGCCCAAGGGCGCAAAGCACGTGCACTCCAGCATCATTCAGCAGCACATCACCACAAAATGGGTGCTCGACCTCAAGGACGACGACATTTACTGGTGCACAGCAGACCCCGGCTGGGTCACAGGCACAAGCTATGGCATCATCGGCCCCTGGAGCCTAGGCGTGACGCAGGTCATCTATGACGGCGGCTTTGGCGCAGCCAAGTGGTATGAGGTTCTCCAGAACCACAAGATCACGGTCTGGTACACAGCCCCCACAGCCATCCGCCTCCTGATGAAGGACGGCACAGAGCTGGTCAAGGAGTATGACCTAAAACATCTGCGCCACATGTGCTCTGTCGGCGAACCACTCAACCCCGAAGGCGTTCTGTGGGGCAAAGAGGCATTCGGAATGCCCTTCTATGACACATACTGGCAGACAGAGACAGGCTCGCAGATGATATGCAACTATCCCGGCATGAAGGTCAAGCCCGGCTCAATGGGTCGCCCCTTCCCCGGCATAGAGGCCACTGTCCTCGATCTGGAAAAGCACACGGTTATAGAGGAACCCAATACAGTCGGTCTGATCGCAATCAAGCCACCCTGGCCTTCCATCATGCGCGAATACTGGAAACAGCCTGATAAATATGAGTCCAAATTCATCAATGGCTGGTATATCACCGGCGACAGAGCCAGCATAGACGACGACGGCTATTTCTGGTTCGTAGGCCGTGATGACGATGTCATCAATACAGGCGGACACCTTGTCGGCCCCTTTGAGATTGAGAGTGCCCTTGTCGAACACGAGGCCGTTGCAGAGGCAGCAGCAGTCGGCAAGCCGGACAAGGTCAACATGGAGGTTGTCAAGGCTTTCATCACACTCAAGCCCGGCTACACCTTCGACGGCGACCTTGAGCTGAAGATCATGAATTTCATACGTAAAAAGCTCTCACCTCTGGCAATGCCACAGGAAATAGAGTGCATGGAAAAGCTACCGAAAACCAGAAGCGGCAAGATTATGCGCCGTCTTCTCCGCGCCAAGGAATGGGGCGAGGAGATAGGAGATACATCAAGCCTTTCAGACGAATAAGGAGGACATGATGGATGAGATGGAGAAAATTATACTCGACTACGTCATAGAAGAGTATCTGGAGGAAGAGGATGAGGATGAGATCGATGTCAACTCGCCGCTGATCTCCTCAGGCATTGTTGACAGCTTCTCGATGGTCTCGCTGAAGACCTTCCTCGAGCGCAAATACAATATCTCGATCCCGGACGACAAAGCATCGCCGGAGGCATTCGACACCGTGACCTCCATAGCCAAGGTCGTCCGCGAGTTCACAGACAAATAAGAGCGCAGCTCACAAAGGCTGCCCATGCAGCCATTAGATAACAAAGCCCCCCACAATGGGGGGTTTTGCATATATTGACTTTGGGGGATTTTTGGGTATATTAGATGTATCAAGAATGAACGAGGTGTTCATAAGACAACTCTTTTTGGAGAGCGGGCATGATAGCTAAGGTCGTAAAAAAGGTCAATTTCGGTGAGAATGATTATCAATACTGGAAAAGCAAGCCCCCCAAAGAGCGTATGGAAGCTCTTGAGGAGATAAGACACGAATATCATCTATGGAGATATGGCTATGAACCAGGATTTCAAAGAGTTCTTAGGATTGTTGAACGAGAACAGGGTTGAATATCTTATCGTAGGTGGCTATGCAGTGGCATATTATGGTCATCCAAGATACACAAAGGATATTGATATCTGGATAAAAAACTCCAAAGAGAATGCGCATAGATTGATTCAAACCCTTTACCAATTTGGTTTTGAGGATGTTGGTATCAGAGAGGATGATTTCCTCGATATTGAGGGAATCATTCAACTTGGCTATCCACCCAATCGAATTGATATCATTTCAGGTCTTAAAGGTGTTGATTTCGATATTAGTTTTGCGAGAAAAACTGTTGGCCTGATTGGAGATTTGAAGGTTTTCATCATTTCCCTGGAAGATCTGAAATCGAATAAAAAAGCTACAGGACGACATCAAGATCTTGCAGATCTCGAGAATCTAAGCTAAAAAGGCCATTATCGGATATATTCGCCAGATCAACGGGGGGCTTTGCATATATTGCCTTTGGGGGATTTTTGGGTATATTTAAACAACAGGAAAAGAGATGATACTTTGAATGACGAAATCGCCACAAAGCTCTTAGAGATAAAACCAATGCTCAGCAGCAAATTTCATGTTGAGAAAATCGGTGTATTTGGCTCATTTGCAAGGGATGAGGAATCTCAGATCGCCGCGATAGAATATTATGCTAAGTGAGGTTAATATGAATGATGTAAATTCAGTGACATCTATACTCCACAAATAACTTCCCCACCTGAAAAAAAATTTCAATGTCAGTGATCTTCGCATTTTCGGGTCAGTTTTGAGAGAGGATTTCTCGGATGCAAGCGATATTGATATACTTGTGGAGTATACCGAGACCCCTTCACTTTTCGATTTCATAAGACTAAAAAATCACCTGTCCGACCTTCTGGGACGGGGGGCTGACCTTGTTATGTCCAAGACTGTGAAAGCAAGAATAAAGGACTCGATAATGGCTGAGACAGTAGCTACATAACATAAGCAAACGAGTTGCCTTGCTAAGGGTAATCATGCTGAAACCGGCAGTATCTCCTTAAAGGAAATATTCGGCAGATCAAGCTGTTTCCGCGCATGCTCAACAGTCATGCTTATAACATTCCCTTTATCGTCAACATCAATATAGATATTCTCCGAAAGCTCCATTGTCTCTGCTATCTTCCCTTCTGAGAACTCGATGAGTGCTGTGTCTGTGTCTGTGAAGTACTTTATATTCATTCTATCTCCTTGAATCGTCTATCAAAAAAGGCGTTGTGAACTGTTTCTCGATCCTCCAATAGTATGACTCGCAGATATCTTCCATCCACTCTTGCCCAACAGCGGTATCTACCGTCACTTTGTCGTTCTGTATGTATCGGATTTTCGATGGCCTGCTCTATCCATTTCAGCTTTATCTCCAACCTATCTGAACTTTTCATTCGATGGTAAAAGTATTGAGTAAACTTCAATGGTCAACCTCCATGTCCTGTTTAGAGAATAGCAACTTTGACCAAAATGTCAACTCAATAAAATGCGATTATTCTTTCACTCTACCCTTAGGTTTATGATTCTTGGATGATAATCTCTAACTTTTACGAGATACTGCTACTACATCAACCATTCAAAACAGCCTGTTTGCTCTTGATTTTACGATGAAAATGTGTGTGTTTATAATGAAGCATACACACGGAGGAAAATGCGAGCAAACATTGTGATAGATGACGTTCTGATGAGAAGGGCTATGGAAGCTCTCGGTAAAACCACAATAAAAGATGCCGTCGATGAAGCTCTCAAATTCGCCATAAGGCTTAAGGGATCTGGTTCTTCTTTGATTTCACCCAAAAAAGAGGGGACATAGCCCCCTCAATTTCTTTTCCTATTTACTTAAGTACAATACCCGAAATACTAAACCTCACTCGCAGCACCCCAATGTGGCTTGCCGTCGAAGGTGAAGCGGCGCATCAGGGTATAGTATAGCTCCCTTGTGGCGTTGATGTCGCTGACGGCGTCATGTGCCTCGATTTGAATGCCGAACATATTCGCCATTGTCTCCAGCTTGCGGTTGACGGGCACAGGCTCCAGGGCATTGACGGAGAGAAGATTGTTGATAATAGGCATAGGATCGAGCAGCATGTGGTTGAAGTATGAGCCAAATCCATATCTGTCGCCGAGTTTTCTGGGCATGGCCATAAGAAAGCCATAGTCGAAGCCGACATTATAGCCTGCAGGAAATGCCTTGTCGTCACGATTGAACTTATCTATATGATTATCGAGAATGCGCAGGAAGTTCTCATATTGCTCCCTCGCATCCGGATAGCCCATTATCTCCTCAACTGTCAGATTGCAGACCTCAAGGGCCTTCATCTCAATCTCGTCGGGATTGATGGGGCGAAAGCGAAGGTCGCCCTGCTCCACGATGTTCCCGTCTATCTCCAGCTGAAAGCCCAACTGCACTATGTCATTTTTGTCTGGATTTAGTCCCGTTGTCTCGACATCGAACCAAAGAATCTTCATGATTTCCCTTCTATTTTACGTAATATACCTTGTTCTTTTCTCCTTTTTCGTCCTCTATGATGTAGAGTCCGCTTTCGGCATCCGGTCGCCACGTTCCCGGCAGCGACAACTCGCAGGCAAGCCTGCCCGATGCATCGAATATCCTTGCCTTGCCTTCGCCTTCAATGTGCAAAGCACTGTTGAAGGGATTTGGATATGCAGAAAGCCTTATTCTATCCGGCAATGCCTTCTCCTCTATGCCATATACTTCGTGGTCAATGAAGTTCATCGTCACATTACGCGCACGGGAGGAGGCAGTATAGACAAAGGTGCCAAAGCTGGTGTCATGGTCGCCCTCTATCCAAAAGGTATCTGTGGGCTGATATTCGTTGAAATGGTTGTAGACATATTGAATCTCGCCATCGAGGAATATCATGCCCATGCCGAACCAGTCACCGCCTATAATATGTTCCATATCGTTCTCTGCTACAAGAAATATCGAGGGTGGCATATTCTCGTGGAGGTGATAGCGGGGGGATGCGTCCTCCCATATCTCTTCATCGTCTGTAAAAATAGCACCAAAGGGTGTGTATGGCCAGGCTATTGGTGCCCACATACCCGCATCTTCATAGAGCTTGGGTATGTCGTATACGCCCATCGAGAAGCAGACAAGACAGCGCACATCGTCAATGCTTGCTCCTGCTGCGTTGATATAGTCGGTGTTTGTGACAAGGAGCGTTGCCAGATGTCCACCTGCGGAATGCCCCATGACCACAATATTATCGACATCTCCGCCATAGCTGGCAATATTCTCGACTATCCATGCAAAGGCCTGGGCCACGTCCTCAATGTGGTTGGGATATACAACCTCCGGATGCAGAGAATCGGAGAGCCTGTATGATGGTATTACTGTTATGTAGTCCTCATCATCGGCCATAATCTCGCCGAGAAGGGAGAAGTCCGAGCGATCATTGTACATCCATGTTCCGCCGTGAACAAAGAATATGACCGGTTTCTCACCTATCATATCGTCAGGGACGAATATGTCCAGCTTGTTCTTGTCCGGCTGGGGTGCCTCGCCCTCTGGATAGTAATCAATATCTTGATAGGCTGTAAATCCGAGCATGAGCGCTGCAAATGATGCTATCAGGAGAATTTTTTTCATTATATTCCTTCTGTATTGGTGAAGGCCGACCCGAAGGTCGGCCTAATTGATTTCTTAGTCCTTTGGAAGGAGCTTGTATTCTATGACAACTCGCCTGTTGACATTACGACCTTCCGGGAGTGTATTGTCACCTACAAGCACCTCTATCTCAGAGTCTGCCACGCGTTTTTTGATCTCATATGGCTCCTTGAAACCAAGACCCTCGTGTTTCAGGGAAGCGCCATGCTCCCTGACCCAGTTGTTAAGTTCCTGATCTGTCTTGAAGCCGAGGAGATATTTCATATAGCGTCTGATATTTGTATATTCTCTGAGTGAACGCTCGCGGGAAAGCTCCTCATTGCGGTTCTGGTTTCCGACTACATCGGTGTGTCCCTTGACAGTCGCCTCAAGACGGAACTTCTCACGTTTTGCGTCCTCAATGAACTTACGGGCTGTCATGTCCAGCCTTGTCTCGAAATATGGCGAGACGGGTATGGCAGCGTCGAAGTTGAAGTTGACGATTAGTATGGACTCGACAATATCGACAATCTCCTTTATCTCGACATGAATCGGTTCGCTTCTGCCCTCTGCATCCTTACCACGGGCATTGACAACCTTGCCGACAGCGTAGTACTGCTTGCCGGGTGCGAGAATTTCGCCGGAATCGTCTGTCCAGTCCCATGTGTATTCCATCTCCGGAGCACCTGTGCCCTTGGCGATGGTCTTGACTATCTGGTCCTCATCATCTTCAATATATATATGATGGCTCTCTATGTCTGCATCGGAGTCGAAATTGACCAGAACTCGGTTATAACGCTCGGACATCTCCATAGAGACCGGCGTTGTCTCCATAGCATATGGTTCGTAAAGGATGCCGTCTGCAAGAAGCGATACCCTCGCCATTCCGCCCTGTTCTTCAGCGTTCTTGTCGAAGATGAAGATGCGGTTTTCCATGCCCGGCATTTCCTTGAGAAGCCTGTCCCTTATGGCATCTGCCCTTCTCAGGCCGAGTGTAGGATCGCCTGTTTCTGAGAGACCTACAATGCCCTCAACCAGTAGAACCAGCTGAGGGTTCTTTGTGAGGTATTTTTCCCAGACATCGGCGTTTCTGATAGGTGCTGTATATGTGTCCTGTCTCGGTGCAAAGGCGAGATTCTGGGTGAAGGCCTGCTGATCGCCGATAAGCTCAACGGAAATCTCCACACGTCTGTTCTCGTGGGCGACCATCGGTCTGTCATCTTCACCTGCATACTGCTCCCTTGCCCGCTGTGCCGATGGGTCATAGCCCTCTTTCTCGACCCTTATCTGCTCAGGGTCTGCACCGAGCATAATCAGCCTCCTTGAGACGACATCTGCCCTGTCAAAGGCCAGTTCCCTGTCCTCATCTGCGGATGTTTTGCTATGATAGCCGCGGAGAACTACTCGGGAATCCGGGTTCTTGTCCAGTCGCTCTGCAACGCGGGATAGCATATAGTCATAACGTTCCGCCGGAGTAATGCTGCCCTCATCGAAGAAGACAACGGGAACCTGTGGCTCCTCTGTTTTCCTTATTGATGCCTTTGTTATCACAAGGCTGCGTGCCAACAGATCGATGGATATTGTCGAAGGTGCAACGAAAGTAATGCCTGCCTTTGATGTATTGTCGTTCTCATTGGTTTCGTCTATCTTTCCGTTGAGGTTGGGAAGGTCAGTCCCATCGTCATCAACGTGCATGCGCAGTGTATAGTCGCCGGCCTTCTCCTCTGTGAAGACCCAGACCTGTGTCAGAGTGTCGCCTGTTCCTATGCTGGATATGGTCTTTCTGTCTATGACACGTGCTTCGCCGTCACTGTTCTCGTACCAGAAGGAGACGATGAAGTTCTTTGCCTCCATGTCGCCTGTCTTTGTGAAACGGCCTGTGACTGTTCTTGAGTCACCTGTTAGGCATACACCGTCAACTGGTGTGACATCGAGAGACAGTGCCTTAAGATTGACCTTCTTCAGCTTCGGAGGAGCATAGGGCATACGAGCTGTCACTGACAGCCTGTGTGTTGTCGAGACCCTCCCCAGATCAGAGAGGGGATAGAGGAAGGCATAGTTGATCTGGAAGGATGGCTTAGACCATACATTGTATGTTCCGCCTATGCTGAAGTCATTGGGATTGATGCCCGTACGAAGGCCGAAGGTCTTCTCAGAGAACCAGCCCTCAACGCCAACATTGTATTCAAATTTGTTTTTGTCATTTATGTCCCAGTTGACAAAGCGGAGGTCAACCGAGGGCATGAGCCAGTCTTCATACATATATGAGAAGCCGAGTACCCCGGAAAGCGGGATATTTCCGCCTTCGACATCCGCCTCAAGGGATGTTGACGGTTGATTTATATCGTTGAGTACAAGGGATATGGCCATATTCGGTCTTGGCTTGGCCAGCATACCGAAATCAACGGACATGCCCATTGTGTTCATGCCGTCAGCAAAGAGGGGTGAGTCTGCAATGGGCACTGACTCGTCGGGATTGTTGACGAAATTTGCCTCATTGTAGCCTGTCATGACAAGATTGCCTGTCACGCCTATGCCTAATTGATGGAGACCCTTGATATGTCTGCCGAGGTCATAGCCATATCCGAGGTGGAGGACATTCTCCGAATAGACATTGGAGAATAGATTTGTCCAGCCGAGGCCGATATTTCCGCCACCGCCCCATGTGCCGGGAACCTTCTGGGCATAGCCCATATAGCCCCTGCCTATAGCGTCGCCGTCAATACCCATGTATAATCTGGAGAAGCCACCGGAAAGATTGCGCTGATTGAGCAGCCCCAGTCCCCCGGGATTCCAGCGGAGGGCTGTTGCATCGTCTGTTACGGAGGTGTATGCTCCGCCCATGCCTAGGGCGCGGGCATTGATCATATCCTGTCCAAACATCGTTCCTGTCAGCAAAATGAGGGCCAGCATAAATGTGCGCTTCATATTGACCACCCCCTTATCTTGCGAGGACGATTGAGCCGTTGCATACGATCTCACCGTCCACTTCTATAATGTAGAGATAGAGCCCCTGTTTCTGGTCGGTTCCACCGTCGTCACGACCGAACCATCGGGCCTCCTCTCGTGTATTTGCTGTTATCTCCCTGACAGGCACATTTCTCACATTGAATATCTTGATTGTGCCCTCCTCAAGACCGAGACCGGGGAATTCGAACTGTACGTAGTTGTTGGATGCCTCGCCGGGTGTGAAGGGAATCGGCACAGCGTCGCACTCAAATTCAGGGGCAATGTAGAAGCTCCACCTAAACAGGTCGCAATTGGGCGAGCAATAGAGGCTCTCAGGTGGTGTCGGCGAGTCGCAGGCTGTAAGCTGGACAATCACGGAGTCGCCGGGGATGAAATCCATACCATCTGTCGGGAAGTTGAGCCAGGGGTCTGTGAAATCAAGCTCAGCCGATGGGAAGGCCTCGCCGTTGACTGTAAGCAGCAGAAACGACGGATCGACACCCGAGAGATTATCGTCTATCTCGAAGGACAGCTCAGGTGTGGTTTCCATCACTATCGCGCCCTGTCCCGGAGAGGTGAACTCTGCCACAGGTGGCGTGAGGTCTATCCAGAAATTAACAGTCACAGGCTCTGAAATGTGAACGCCCATGACATTGGCTGCATCTGTAAGGGTTGCAGTGACTGCTCCCTCTTCAAGGACACCCGCTGCTGGTATCCATGTCAGATATGGAGCATCCCAGTAGAGGAAGTCATGATCTATGTCATAGATGACACCTTCGATCTCGAGATCTATTGTGGCCGGGTCTATGTCATAGCCGGATATGTCTTCTATTGTGAGCAATACATGCTGATCCGGGCAGGCTGAATATATGCCCTCTCCCGGCACAAGAATCTCTGCTGTCGGTGCGCCGCAGGTAACTGTGTGGAAGGTGGCATTGACCCATGTTGTCTCTGCATCGGAGAAACCGGACTGGAGCACAGAACCGCCATCATCGAGAAGCTCGTAGTAGCAGCTCCTGAAGGCGATGATCTCTATGTCGTGGCTCTCCTCACACAGGAAGCTGGAATCGATGGATAATGGCGGAATCATGGAGTCTGCAATCTGCACGCCGTCGAGATAGAAGGCATAGAAGTCTGCATTCTCGGCCTCAGACCATTCCATTGTCAGATCGCCTGCATCGACAGTATCGCCGTCCAGAGGTGCTATCATGGCAAAGTTGCCGAGTTCGACATTCTCGATGGTGACATTGAATGTGGCCTCAGCTGTACAGCCGATGGCATCTGTTACATAGACAGTCCATGTGTGGTCAACTGTGTCTGTTGTGTTGAGCGTGGGATTGACCTCTCCGTCTATTACATCGCCCAGAGAGGATTCCCAGCTGATCTCCAGTGGCTCTGTTCCACCTGTGATGGAGGCATCGCCTGAAAGGCCGGGGCTGTATGTGATGCCCGGACAGAGTATCTGGTCGGGTATGATGTCTATCACAATATCCGGTGAAATCTCGATATTCACAGTGTCCATCAATGTACACATATTGGAATCTGTGACAAGGACGGTGAACATTGTATTCTCGTCTACTGGCAGCGTTGTCGGGTTGGCAACTGTATTATCGTCGAAGAGTGTGGATGGCTGCCATTCATAGGAAGTAATCGGATAGCGGCTGTCTGCGGTAACGGACAGGGCTACCTCCGTACCTCGGCAGACAAGTGTATCCTCGGGATATGCTTCTATCGTCAGGTCGCAGGGCAAGAGGACGTCGAAGCTCCAGCTGAAGTCCGTATAGTTGGGTTCGCAGTAGTCTGCGCAGTCGTCATGGGCCCATGCAGTGACATTGTACATACCCTCGGAAAGACCCGAGAGATCGACTGTAAGATCGCCTGTCACTGTCTCGTCTGTGCCGGGACCGGTTACATTTATAGAGTCATAGACTGCATCTATACAAAGCTCGTCTGTTGCTGTGACTGTCACCTCTGTTGAGGGCGATGTTATTGTGCCTGTTGGGCTTTCGCCGGAGAAGATTGGGCCCTCAAAGTCGGGTATGAACCAGCCTGTGACAGGTGTGCCAAGTGTTCCCCCTGTGGAATCGGTGAGTGCCAGAAGGCTGAAGTTGACAGTATCGCCGTGTGTCCAGCAGGGTGCAGGCCCGATCGGCGTGAATATCAGCGAGTCTGTGTCTGCCGAGAGAGTAAGTTCCGGATCGGCTGTTGTATATATAATTCCCTCGACCTCGACCTCAATCGTACCTTCGATGAGTGTATAGGCATGTGCAAGCTGCCATGCAATAGGCTGGCATTCGCAGGTTGAAACGACCATCCCGTCTGTGTTGACATCAACAGGATACATGACCGTCGCGCCGGGATCGCCCATGGCAACGGAGAAGTCCCAGCAATAGGAGCTGGAATGCTGGTCACAGTAGTCTGCACAGTCGTCTGAGGCATAGGCGCATATCTCGACCACATCTCCGTCAACAAGACCTGTTATATCCGCCTCAAGGAGTCCTGTATATGTTGTCGGTGTGCCACCGGATATGGTTACTACTATGGAGTCATATACGGCAGTGCCGCATATATCGTCGGCAGCATCGATTGATATGGCTGCGTCCTCTGTTGTAATCATGCCGGTGGGTGTCGCACCTGAGAATGTTGGCGGAGTGAGGTCGATCACAACCCAGCCACGAACAGGCGAGGAAAGGAAACCGCCTGTGGAGTCAACCAGCGCATCGAGCGAGAATGCTATGCTGTCGCCGTCTGCCCAGCATGGAGGGCCGGATGGAGTGAATGTAAGCTCATCTGTCCCATAGTCATAGCTGACCTCTGGATCGGCAAGGCCATAGCCTGTGCCGTCCACTGTCAGCTCAAGTGTTGTCATGTCCAGACCGTATTCGTGGCCAATCTGCCAGACAATCGGCTGGCATTCGCATGTCGATATAATACGGCTGTCGCCGGATATGTCCACAGGTTCTGTTACCGTTGCTGTCACTGCGCCCATCGCAACATCGAAGTCCCAGCAGAAACTGGAATAGTTATCGGGGCAGTAGTCGGAGCAGTCGTCATGGGCATATACACAGACCTCAACAACATTGCCGTCCTCAAGGCCTGTGACATCTGCATATGGGAAGAATTCAAGTGATATATATGGCGCACCGTCAATGGTGACGACAAGAGAGTCCCACTCAACGCCGGGGCATATCGAGTCCAGCCCCTCTATGGAGACTCGGACACTGTCTTCGGTAATTGTTGCGCCGTCAACAGGGTATTCGCTATAGTATACAGGGCCGGAAAGGTCGATGACGACCCAGCCGGGAACCTCCGACTCCATCGGCGCGCCTGTTACGTCCTCTATGTATGTGAAGCTGAAGGGTATGGAGTCCATATCATCCCAGCAATCGGGGGAAGGTGGTGTATATGTCAGTGTGTCACCGCTTAGAGTGACCTCGGGGTCGTCCAATGTGTAGTCAACGCCGTCGACGGTCAGGGCAAGTGTTGATTCAACAAGGTCATAGCTGTGCTCAATATACCACACTATAGGCTGGCATTCACAGTTGGATATGATACGGCTGTCGCCTGAGCGGTCCACAGGGTCGATCAAGGTTGCCGAAACAGCACCTAGTTCAACATAAAATTCCCAGCAATGCTCTGTATCGTTTACAGGACAGTAGTCTGCGCAGTCGTCGTGGGCATAGCCGCATATCATCACAGTGTCGCCGTTTTCAAGACCTGTGATATTTCCGCCGAGTGTATCGGTGAAGGCTATCTCGCGAATGCCGTTAATAAACACCACAAGTGAATCGTGATATGTTCCTGCTGTGTCGCAGATGGCATCCCAGGCATTGACGCTTATGTCCCGTGTTTCGCTTGTTATTGTCGCACCGTCAGGGGGTGTCATACCTGAGAAGACAGGGCCCTCTATATCGACGAGGAACCAGCCGGGTACTGTCTCTACAAGGGGTGAGCCGAGCAAATTGTCGGCTTCAAGAAGCTCGTATTCCACATAGTCGCCGTGTGTCCAGCAGGGAGCAGGACCGGATGGGGTGAAGATGACGCGCATTGTGTCGCCGGCTCTGTCCACCTCAAGCTCAGTATCGCCCCAGGTGTAGACAGTGCCTTCCACCTCAAGCTCTATTGTGGTTGAGTCTATACCGTGGGAATCGAATATTCCAATTACAATGGACTGACAGCCACAGGCGGTTATTGTGTCGCCGTCACCATTTATGTCGAGTGGCTGGATTATCCATGCATAGGGTTCGCCGAGGCTGATGTATATGTCCCTGCATGTCCGCGTCATATTCGGGTCGCAGTAGTCGGGATTGTCCCGGCAGCCTGATACGCAGATGCGCAGCTCGTCGCCGTTCTCGTATACGCCGACAGTCGGGTTAAGACCGGGGTAGCGTGTGGAGTCCGTGCCGTTGACAATGACATCGGTGTAGGCAGAGCCACACATAGCATAGGTACAGGAATCGAAGCCCACAGCCTCAAGGTCGAAGCTGGCCTCAAAGACTGTATCGCCAGCAGCCGGAACAAGTCCGGAATAGACAGGAGGCTCAAGATCGACAATAAAGGAGTCAATCACAGGAGAAGCCAGTGTTCCGCCTGCCCCGTCCTCTGCCTCCAGAATGCCAAAGGTGACGTGCTCGCATGCCGACCAGCATGGGTCATCCGGGGTGAAACTGAAGTGAAGCAATGTATCGCCGAAGGTTTCGATGGTTATTCGGGGGTCATATAGTCCCATTGTGTCGGCATTGACAAAGAATACAACGCTTGCCGTATCCAGCACATAGCTGTCGTGAATGGCCATGATAATAGGCTGACACTCGCAGGCGGAAATGACATCGCCATCGAGATTGGAGTCGATGGGCTCAATGATATATGCATATGGCTCGCCAATGCCGATATAGAACATACAGCATGTGTCCGCCATTGTGTTGACAGGGCAGAAGCGATCGTCCACAAGATCTGATGGTGAGAGAATACATAGCTCTACAATATCGCCGTCGGCAAGCTCGTATGGTATCTCGTATGTACCTTCGTGGAGCAATGTCTCATTGAATACATCCGCCCCTTCCCTCTCAACGCGGACGCTCATGGAGTCTGTGTCGCCATCAACGCCGGATATGAGGTCTGTCAGGCTGTAGTTGACAGTAAGGGTGGAAGTGCTGATTGTGCTTCCGCAAACCGGTGTGATTGTCACAACCTGGGGTGGCGTAAGATCGATTATGAATGTTGTCGAAAGCTCATCACGCATCTCACAGCCGCCAGTATTCTCGGCATAGATTATGGTGACAGTTACCGTATCGCCATCTGAATATGTGATGCCTGCTATGGCCGGGTCGAAAGTCAGATCCGTAAGTCCATCCCATGACAGCCCTGCATCGGTCATTGTAAGATCGGTATTGGTGACCTCTCCGCCATTGTTGATGGTGATATTCACGATAAAGGAAGACTCATTGAGGCCATATGTGCTGCCGTCGCAGGTGGTCGCAGTATCCTCGACTGTGAAGACCACCTCCTGATCAGTGCATGAGATGATAAGCCCTGAATCCGGTGGGAATACATTGGTCGCCACAGGGCCCTCTTCGCAGAAGCGGACGAGGAACCAGTAGCATTCCTCCATGTGATTGGGCGGACATGAGCAGCCCAGGTCGGGTATATTGTCGGCTGCATTGACGCAGATGACAACCGAGTCGCAGTTTGTGTAGTTCTGGCAGTAGCCGGAGGCCGAGACAATGACGCTGGTGTCGGCAGTGCCCAGCCTGTCGTTGAAGATATACTGTACAACATATGTCGAATCGGGATTGACCCCTGCAAGGTCGTCGTCTATGGTAAAGCTGTTACAGATATATGAAGAGTCGTGGACAGAGCCCGTTGCAGGCGTAAAAGATGTGACATAGGGTGGAGAAAGATCCACCACAAAGCTGCATTCAAGCTGTGCATAGGCAAGGCTCGTGAACAAAAGCACAAGCCCCAAAATTAGTCTCCTGCTGGATAACATATTACCTCCGGTCGTTGATAAAATTTCCGCCTTATTAATACCAAATATAGGTTGCATGGATTTCATGTCAAATGGTTAAAGGGTTCTTAACGAAAAGAAGTGAAAAAAATCTCACATTGCATAGAACGGCCCTGTCTCTATATTTATTTCAAAAGAAGGAGAGGCGATGCCGGATTTCTCATTGAATCTCAAGGACTTGACTCTTGAATGGCTGAAAGGCTTTATCGCGAAGAAGTATCTCACACCTTCCCGAAGGATGCTCAAAGACAATCTTTCCCGGAACATTGAGGCGATCGAAGATGCCGGATTTTCCGATCTTGATAATCTTCATCGCACACTGAAGAACAAAAAAAAGCTGGCAGAACTCTCCACAAAAACACAGATAGACGAAAAATGGCTGACCAATCTCAAGCGCGAGATAGGCGGACTTATCTCAAAGGGCGTGCCGCTGGACAGATTGGAGGGCATAGCAGGCGAAAGGATAGAAGCACTCAGGGCAAAGGGCTATCGTAATACCGAGGATATCTGGCAGGCAAGGAAGACCGGCACTGACATCCCCGACGACATCTTCGCCATCGCCGACCTCTTGCGCATCTGGGGCATCGGCCCTTTCTATGCGCGTTTCCTCTACGACATAGGCATAGACTCCGTTGCCACACTCATCGCCCAAAACCCAGACGACCTCCTCGAAAGATCAAATGCCTTCCTGAGAGAACACGGCCATCCCCAACTGAGACTGGAGGATGTGATGCTGTGTCTGGAGCATGGGGGGATGGTATGAAGCAGTATTAATCCTTTATGTAAAGCTGGCTTTTACTGGTTGAACCGATAATTGTCTTAGGTGTGAAACACTTCAGGTCATTACCGTTAATCACGACTTTTGCAATGCCCATATCTGCACAAACATCACTGATACTCTTGCCCAATGTACGATGAGCAGTATGGAAAGAGTCAGAGTTCTTTAGCTTCTCATGATACCACTTACCATCGTCAATGGTTCGAAATTTGTCAATTACCTGCTGAGCAGAAAAAGCTGTTCCTTGCGGTACATCTTTTAAGACTAATTCTATAGTCTCTTTAATTGCATTGGTAAAACTTGTTGCCATTTTTCCTTCCTTTTTATTTATTTATAAAATAATTTGTTTCTGGTTTTCTTGAGCTTGTTTTTGGGATATCATATTTAGTTGGAGGTTCATCAAATGACCATCCTGCTCTTTTCGTCTTAAGATCAACAGATATGTATAGAGCTCTACTCTCATTCCTGTCACCGTAGTTTATACTATAATTGCCATTGTCACTAATATAAGTAGGAAAATCTGAAAGGTAGTGCCCTCTATAAATTGAACTCTCATCAAATGCTTTCCCTTCATATGACTCTCTCATCGGTAACCCCCCAACAGAGACGTACCAACCACACAGAAACTCTATCGTATCATTGCCCAAATCTACAATGTTTAGGTAAGTACCACCATAGCCATCTGAGTTCTCATAAGAACTTGTATAACTTCCCGTTATCTCCCCTAATCCTTTCCTCTCTTTGAGATTCAGTTCAGATATTCTCTCTTCATAGACCTTTTTCAGACAATCAACATTTGTACATTTATTTCTGACTTCCTTAAGCCAGAGTATCTGCTCTTTCTTTAGCATCTCTGGATTAGCTACCTCTGCTTTTGCAGCCTTATATGCCTCTGATAATTTATCATCAAGCCTTGATAACTCAGGATCATTGCAAATGGACATCTCAACAAAAGTCTCAGCCTTTGAACAATCGAAGCTGGCTGCGTCAAGAGTGATACAGCACACTGTAAGTACCATTAATAAAATTGTCTTTTTCACTTTAGATTCCTTCCCTCATCTATAGACTAATGCACTCATATACATAGCCAATATTAGAATAATCTATGTAAATATGGATTACGTCGTCTTTAGGTATCATTCTAATGTCGGGATACTTTCCATCTTGATCCCTTGTATACATTTTAACACCATTGTCCAGCTCAACAGTTCGGAGCACTTGAAATTTCTGAACTACCTTAGAACTAACAGTGATTAACTCTTTCTTTAAATCCACCGCAATTGGAACCCAGGTGTCTTCCCATTCTCCATAGCCATTGCCATAGTCAAAAGCAAGTCCTAAGGCCACGAAATTAAGAAGTAAATCATTTGAATTAGATTTTGGTGGCTTTTTACAAGGATCAGTAAAATCCTCCAGTCCCTTGGTGTTGACTACATAATCGGTAATTTCGCTGCATTTTTCCTTTGAAAAGTCATTGTACTGCAATTCCAGTTGTTTGAGATTCTTCATATTGCCAATAGCCTGAAGATCAATGCTTTCCAGTTTATTGTGCCTCAGGTTCAGTGTTTGTAAAGAGTCGATACCGGCAAGGGGTGTGAGGTCAATACTCGCTATTTGATTTTCTTCCAGATTCAAGATCTGTAGCATAGATGAAGACTTTAAGGGGGCAAGGACGATTTCTGTCAGCTTATTTGAATTGAGAAGAAGTGTTTTTAGATTGTCAAAGCCCTCAAGTGGAGTTAAATCAATTTTCTCAAATTCATTGTTGTTGAGCATGAGAACTTCAAGGGATGGGGCATATACCTCGATTCCACTGAGATAGGCAGGATTTGAGATACCAAGGCCATTGAGTGTAAGGGACTTAAGTGCTCCTGATGAATCTCGGCGTGCTCTGTTTTTGTCAACGATTAAGCCATTAAGTGTTACCGGAATAAGAGTATCTGCATAACGGTCATAGACAGTGAAGCTATCTGGCACAATTTCTATTGCTTTGGCGAATTCACTCTTTGCCTTTTGCCATTCCTTGAGAGCAAGATAAGCATCACCTTTCTTGATATAGGCAATCTCATTGTCTGGCATATTTTCGAGAGATAGCGAATAGTGAGTTATGGCCTCTTCATATTTACCCTCTGCGAAAAGCTCATCTCCCTTTTTAATCTCGCTATTTGCCTTCATTTTTGCACATCCCGAAGCAAACACAATCAAGATAAGTGCAATATAAATATAATACATACTGTTTCTCGTTTTCCTGCCATTACAGAACAACACGCACCTCTTTCCGACAAAACAACTTGTCATGCTTTTGAATATTTTTAGTTAATGTGCAACTATTTTTATTCAATTAACCCATTTTTTTTTTTTTTTTGCAAGAAGAATTTTATGTTTTATTTTTGATCAAATCATCCCCCACCTCCCCCTTGCCATCTGCCCACCAAGCATTATATTACATACAAAAATGGAAAACGGTGGTGTATGAAAAGAAGGTATCAGAGGGGCGAAGAGCTTTTTGTCGAGATTGTGAAGATGGTGCCCGGCGGTCTTGCGCTGGGGCGGACTGAGGACGGCGACAATGTCTTTGTCCGGGGTGCATATCCCGGCGAGAGGGCTAAGTGTGAGGTCACAAAGGCCAGGCGCAACTACACAGAGTGCAAGGCTTTGGAGGTGGAGAACCCCCACGAGGGCAGAATGGATGCGCCATGCCCACATTTCGGCACCTGCGGCGGCTGCCTGTTTATTGATATGCAATATGATCACAGGCTCAAGCTCAAGGAACAGATAGTCCGCGATGCCTTCACCCGCATCGCAGGACTGCCGGAGGATTTTCCATATAGCCCCATCGTGGCCGCTCCGGAGATTCTGCGCTTCCGCAATAAGATGGAATTTGCCTTTGGAAGCGACGATGAGAGGGGCATCTATCTCGGCCTTCGCGAGCCTGGGAACTACAATGACGTGATCTTTGCGCAGGACTGTCTGCTTTTGCCGGAGATGTCGAACAGATTCATGGACAGCCTTGCAGAAAGGCTGAATAAAACCGGCCTCAGCGCATGGGACAACAGGCAGAAGGCCGGCGACCTCCGCTATCTGACCCTGCGATTCAACGAGGAGCTTAAGTTTCAGGCATATATCACTGTGACAGATGAGTCCCTGAATGTGCTTATTGGCGAGATTCTTGATGAGTTGTCCGATGAGTTTCCAGAAATGGTTTCAGCCGGTGTATTTGTCAATACAGGGACTGGCGGGACAGCCAAGGGCGAGTCATTCCACCTTGGCGGCATGGAAAGATTGCCACAGATGGCCGGAGATGTGACATTCATGCTGTCGCCTGAATCATTTTTCCAGACAAATATCTATGGCACACCCCTTCTCGTCGAGAAGGTTGAGGAACTGGCAGGCAGTGGCGGTGTGCTGTGGGATCTTTTCAGTGGCGTTGGAACGCTATCCTTGCCCCTCCATCATCTCTGGGAAAAGATATACGGCATAGAGATAGTCGAAGAGGCTGTGGAGGATGCCATCAAGAATGCCCATCAGAACGGCATAGACAATGCCCTCTACATTGCAGCACCTGTGAACAAGGGCTTTAAGGAACTGAAGGAGCTTTCCGACCCGGAGGTTGTCATCTTCGATCCGCCCCGCTCAGGCGTTGGCAAAAAGACCATGCACAAGATAGCCCGTCTTGCGCCGCCGCGTATAGTCTATGTCTCCTGCAATCCAGAAACCCTGGCTGAGGACATAACAGAGCTTGGCGATATGTACGAGATACAATCCATACAGCCGGTTGATATGTTCCCCCACACATATCATGTGGAGGTTGTGGCGCATATAACAAGGAAGTCATGAAACCAAGCGTCTTAATCATTTCAGGGCTCGACCCTTCGGGGGACGCATCTTGTCCCCAGCACAGTGAAAAATCCACGACTTTGAAAGGGTATCCGTGAAGCCAAGCGTCTTAATCATTTCGGGACTCGATCCTTCGGGGGACGCGACTTGTCCCCAGCACAGAAAACGAAACATGTCACTGAAAGGGTATCCGTGAAACCAAGCGTCTTAATCATTTCAGGGCTCGACCCTTCGGGGGACGCGGGTTTCCTCGCCGATGTCCGCACTGCGTCCTTTCTCGGGTGCAGGCCTGTGGGTGTTGTGTCGGCAATGACTGTTCAGAACAGGAGCCGTTTTGTCAAGCAGAGTGCTATTTCCCACAATCTTATAAAGGATCAGCTCAGAACTGTGCTTGAGGAGGAGAGACCAAAGGCTGTCAAGATCGGTATGCTCGGCAATAAGGACAATATAGATGCTATTGTCGATATTCTGCGGGAATACACCTTGCCCAATGTCGTTCTCGATCCTGTACTTCGGTCGTCAACAGGGGGATGGCTGCTTCCCGAGAGGGATATGCCCTCGCTCAGGGACAGGCTCATACCCCAGACGCTCATCATAACGCCCAATGCAGTGGAGGCAAGGGAGCTTTCCGGCTCTATCATTATTGACAGGGAGAGTGCAGAGCTTGCGACAAAGAAGCTGGCTGAGCTTGGCGTACCGGGTATCGCCCTCAAGGGAGGTCACATAGAAGGCGATCCTGTTGACACCTTCAATTTCATGGGAGAGATAGACCAGATTGCAGAAAAGAGGCTGGAAGGGGATTTCCACGGCACTGGCTGTCTTTTCTCCACTGCTCTGGCCTGTTTCCTTGCCCTGGGCGAACAGCCAGTCCGCTCCTTCCGCAGGGCGCATCGCTTTGTCCGATGGATGATGGAGAGGCATCAGGGATACTGGGTTTTCCCGGGGAGGGCAAAATGAACTGGCTGCTCAATCTCGATACACAGCTTTTCCACTCGATAAACAGGGGCTGGATCAATCCCTTCTTCGATGTACTGATGCCCATACTCTCTGCAGAGGAGGGTGCGATTATCCTCATCGGCATTCTGATCATAACCGCCATAATCGACCGCAGAAAGGGCTGGATAGTCCTGATTTTCACGTTGATAGCCGTTGCTCTGACAGATCCGATTGTCGTCCGCATACTCAAACCCTTGATAGCAAGGCCGAGGCCGTGCAAGGTGATGTTCGTCCACCTTCTCGACAGATGCTCAGGCAGCCCGTCCTTCCCCTCGGCCCATGCAACCAATATATTTTCCTATGCCATCGCATATTCTATGGTATATCGCAAGGCATTGTGGGGTATGATACCCCTTGCTGTGGGCGTTGCGCTCTCTCGTGTTTATGTCGGTGTTCACTATCCCCTGGACATTTTGGCAGGCAGCATACTCGGCACAGGCATAGGGCTGGGTATGGGGTATATTGCACTTACTCTAATCAAAAGACGCGAGAAGAAACGGGCAGATACCAATGGTGTCCGGTATTCCGGCAATGATATAGAGAAAAAGGGACAAGACCTTGCATCTCAAAACAGCTAAAGAACAAGTATTTGATGTCGCCTTCGCTCTACTCGAAAGACATCCTGAAGGCTTGCGCTGGACAGATCTCAACAGAATGATACTCGAAGCTAATCCCACTCTACACCCAAAGACAGTGAACGGTTATGTATGGAAGCTGGTGGATACATATCCGGATAGATTTTACAAGCCATCAAAGGGGGTTTTCAGATTGATTGATTTCAAAGACCAGACTCGGATTTTCTAAGTGGAAATCCGCTTCCCAAAAAGAGTAAGTTCACCCTTTCAACTCCTGCCTGCCAATGCCAAATGATGGTTTATCTAACTGAGCATTTCAAAAACCATCCTGCATAGGTCAAGATATATATTGTCTGTCAATCTCTCAAGATTGATTAACATAGAATCTGCATCTGCGATTATCGAACACTGCCAATATCCGCCAATATAACTAAGAGATGCCCTCTCAAAGGCCGATAATGACAATGTGAAGGTATATTTTTACATAATGGCACTTCTCGTACTGCCCATTTTCGCTCAGGATAGCGACGATCTAGAGCTTGACAAGGCCGGAGCTATGGAGGTCGGCGGCTACAAGGAAGAGAAGGGCGTGTCCGAGCTCCAGGTCTATCGGCTGATAGACGACGAGCGTGTTGTCGTGTCAAAGGATGCCTTTGAGGCTGCTCTGGAATCGACGAATGTCAAGAATGACTATCTCGCCATGATCATCAATATACTGTTGGCGGTTTTCGCCATTGTGGCAGGTGGAAGCTTCTGGAAGGTATCCCATGATTTCAAGGAGTTCAAGAAAGATCTCGATGTATATCGCAAGGAATCCGACATGATTTCCCGCAAAATAGACTTCTTCAAGAATGAGCTGAAGGAAAAGGGCGACAGGCTGGACAGGGAGACAAAAAAGGCCGAGGATGTCATACATAAATATGACGATCTCAAGCGCGAATTTGACAGAAAAATAGAGACGGGTCTCAAGGAAATTCACCGCACAACAGAGGAGTCGAAGGTCAAGGCCCTGGAGGCCATCAGCATAGCGCAGGAGTCGGGCAACAGGGCTGAGGTTGCGCAATACTATTCCATGTATGACGGCAGCCTGCGGCGTAATGACCTCAAGGGCGCACTGAATGCCCTCGGACAGGCCATAGAGAGGGCTGAACGCACCAAGCCGCCGACACCCTTCATATCCTCGTCAATGCACATGGACAGGGCAGCCTTAGCAATGCAGCTCGGGCTGGATGCCATGAATGATCTCGACAGAGCCATAGAAGAAGACCCCAAAGACCCTGTGAAATACAATCTCAGAGGCAGGGTCAAGGGTGAAAAGGGCGATCACAAGGGTGCAATAGAAGATCATTCCAAGGCCATAGAGCTGGACGATAAATTCACCGATGCCTTTGTTGACAGGGGCAAATCCAGAAGGGAAATCGGCGACACCAAGGGCGCGATAGATGACCTTTCCATTGCTGTCAATCTCTCTCCCCAAAGGCTGGATGCCCTTGCACTCCGCGCCGACACCAAGCGCACCATAGGCGATGAAGAGGGCGCAGACCGCGACTTCGAGATGATTGAGACCATACACAGGCGCAGGAACAGGCAGCTCCTCGAAAAGGCCGAAGATAAGCTGGACAAGGGCGATGCAAAGGGTGCAGCAATGGACGCAACAGAGGTCATAGAGGACGATCCCGACTGCACAGATGCCCTGCTACTTCGCTCACAGGCCAATCTACAGCGTGGCGAGATCCACAAGGCCAATGAGGACATGGAAAAGGCAGTTGAAAAGGACGGCGAAAGCCCCGACCTGCTCAACAGGAGGGCATTGGTCAAGGTGGGCTATGGCAACAGGGACGGCGCAATGGAGGATCTCAGAAAGGCCATAGAGATAGACCCCACATATTTCGAGGCATATCTCAATCTCGGCATGATACGGTGCAAATGTAAGGATCAGCAAGGGTCTATAGAGGCATTGACCCGTGCCATCGAGCTTCGTCATGACTCAAGCAGGGCATATATCGAAAGGGGCTGGTCCATGTATCTCAAAGGCGACAATCAGGGTGCAATAGAGGACTTCAGAAAGGCTATAGACATTATGCCTGAATCTGAGAAGAACATGATATTAAGGGGCATGGAGAGAGACAGGCTGGCGGAATCGAGCATACCAAAGGAGCTGCGCAAGAAGATAACCCGCATGATCAATGAGCTTGCACTGGCCAATGGCAGGCTTGGTCTTGCCCTTTCCAGGACCGGGCGGACAGGCGAGGCAATAGACAGCCTGAACATATCCGTCAATCTCTCGCCACAACCGGGGTTCCTGTTTGAGAGGGGTATGCTGCACTTCAAGCGCAATGACTTCCAGAATGCAGAGGAGGACTTCACCCGCTCCCTAGATATGAAGGAGACAGCCCAGGCCTATCTCTGGCGGAGCAAGGCACGCATGAAGCGCGGCAATACAAAGGGGGCGAGAAGCGACATGGACAAGGCCCGTGAGCTTGAACCGAGGGTTGTTGTCTGACGAAACATTTGTCAGTCTCCAACATTATATCTTTATTAGTGATGAAGATTATGCTTCTTATAACAGAGCAGGTGTAAATGAAAGCTAAGGAATTCGACAGACGCTTCGACAATGGCGAGGACATTACAGATATGCTCGACCTGTCAAAGGCGAAAAGACCAAATCTGAAAACTAAGCGGGTAAATGTTGATTTCCCAATATGGATGCTCGAATCACTCGACAGAGAGGCGAAGAGGTTGGGCATAACAAGGCAGTCTATCATTAAGGTCTGGATAGGCAAGATGTTGGAGAAGGAAAATGAAAAAAGAGCAGGCTGATAAAACTATAAGCAAGGAACAGATAGACAATATGGTTCTTACTGAGGAAGAAGAGGCTATTCTTCGCGATTTTGAGGATGGAAAGTTTCAGTCTTTAGAAAAAGATTCTTTTGAGAAATACATCGAAGCTGCGAGAGGCAAAACCAATAAAACTTGACTTACACACCCCATTCCCCATAAATTATAGTCATGGATATAGAGAAGACATTGCAGAAAATAGTTGAGGCTATAAAGACGGATAATCCACAGAAGATCATACTCTTCGGTTCATTTGCCAATGGCAATACCCACGAGGACTGCGATATTGATCTTTTGGTTGTGCTCGACACAGACAGCGTTTCACGTACTTTCAGGGAACACATGTACAGGAAACTGCTTGTAAGAAATGCAATCGATGATATTGAAGAACCTGTTGATCTTATAGTCTATACAAAGACAGAATACTTTATTGTTATGAAAGATCCAAGCTCTTTCACGAGAGAAATACATGAGTCGGGAAGGATTATCTATGAAAATGCAGGTTGAAAGATGGCTTGGATTAGCACATAAAGAAAAGGTTGAATAGATGAATAGTCTCGATACCATTGCTCCCTGCGGCACGGACTGCAAGACATGCAGTCACTTTGATAATGATTGTGAAGGATGCAGACAGAGGCTTGGCAATCCCTTCTGGGGAAAGCAGTTTGGCATGGATATCTGTCCTATATGGGACTGTGCAGTTAATGAGCGCAAGATTGAGCATTGCGGCAACTGCGGCGACTTTCCCTGTCAAAACCCATATCTCGACCTCCGCGACCCTTCAATGTCCGACGAGGAATGGGATGCCTGCAATCAGGAGCGCAGGGAAAATCTCGAAATGCTCAAAAAAAGCTAACTATCACCGAAACCTTCTGTGATACCACATCCAGTCATAGGGGGCGCGTTCTATCAGATTTTCTATTGCTTTGTTCATCATTTTCAGGCCTTGTGCGAGGTCTTGGGATTTGTCGGCTGTCTTGGGTATGTCGATGGGGGGAAGGCAGAATATCTCGAAGGTTTTTGGGGATGTCTTCGTGATGCCCATAGGCAGAAGGGGCAGACCTGCTGTTCTGGCGAGGAGTACAGGCCCTGTTACCGTGCGTGTATCTATGCCGAAAAAGGGTGCGTCCTGTCCCTCGACTGAGCGGGTATTGCTGTCCGCCAATATTCCAAGGGCATAGCCCCCTTTCAGAAGGCGAATAAGTTTGAGCGCACCTGCATCTGAGGGGACATTCTCGATGCCCGACCCCCTTCGCGAGCCGACAAGAAGCCTGTTAATGCGCGGATCAAAGAGCTTTCGCCCCACAACTGCGGTCTTGTAGCCTTCTTTTGCAGTATAGGCAGGAATCAGCTCAAAGGGGCCTATATGCCCTGTCAGTACAATTAGCCCCCTGCCTTCATTATATAATGTGTCGAATGTTTCCTTTGCGCTGAAGTCTATGGATATACGTCCCTTTTCGAGATCGGATTTTCGCATGATCTGTGCGGAGTTCTCGCCTGTCCTTCGGAAAAGACCCTTGAGAAGGTCATCGGGCAGAGATAGCCCATATTCCCTTGCCCTTTCTATATTGGCCTTGGCGATATTCCTGTCCCTTTTACCAAGGATGCGATAGAGGTCGCCTGCCCTTCTTCCCATACACAGGGCAAATCCCCTTGGCAATATTCTTACTATGCCAATCATGCAGGCTATTATCAAATAGGCCAATGTATTCTTAATCGGCCTTATATACTTTCTGTAAAAGGGACTGCGTGCCAAATATGCCGTCCTGTGCTATATGATGTTATTATGAAAACTTAATATCAGGCCAGAGACTTAGCCTCCCATTTTGCCGTCAAGTCCTCAGGTATCTCTATCTCTGTGGAAAAATTGGCTGTCTTAAATGAGAGTATAAGGTCTGTTAGCTCTCTCACTGCGTGTTTACCGCCGGGATTGGTGGTTATGAAGTCGGCATGGAGCTTGACAGCAGGATGTGCATCCTGCGGCGCAACGCCGAAGCCACACTTTTTGATGACCTTCAGGTCGATGAGATCGTCGCCGATGAAGGCGCATTCCTCGTCTTTGAGGTCATACTTTTTCTTCAGCTCTTCATATGCTGCGTCCTTGTGGGGAAAGCCCTGATATACATCGTCAATGCCGATTATTGCTGCGCGCCTTATTGCCATCTCGTTTTTCTTGCCTGTTATGATGGCCAGCCTAAAGCCGTATGCCTTGAGAAGCACCAGACCGAGTCCGTCCTTGACATTGAATTCACGGGCTGTGTTCTCGCCTGTTATGTATTCTATGCCACCCTGCGTCAGAACACCGTCAACGTCGAGGATGAGCATCTTGAGCTTCTTGATCTTGTCATATAGATTGTACTGTGCCATATTACTCCTGTTATATCTTTTGTGGACAAATGTCTTCCAGAGGGCATTTCTCGCATAAAGCCTTGCGGGCTGTGCAGATATTCCTGCCCAATAATATCAAATTTACGTGGAAATCGAGAACAATTTCAGGGTCTATTTTGCCTGTGAAGCCCTCCTGAACCTTGGCAGGGCTGTATTTTTTAGGGAAAAGCCCCAGCCTCTTGGAAACCCTGTCTATATGGGTATCGACAGGGAAAAAGGGGACATCCCTCTCCGAGTGAAATACAAGGAAAACCGCCGCTGTCTTGCCGCCTATGCCGTTGAATTCGACCATTCTATCGAAGGCCTCCTGTGGCTCCATCTCCAGAAGGGGCTGTGCTGTATATTCGCCGAAGTCGGCCTTGAGCTTTTCGAGGGCATCCTTTATGCGCTGCGCCCTTATCATGGACATCCCTGCAGGGCGGATGATCCGGGCGAGCTTTTCCTGCTTCTCCTTGGCTATCTCTGCCCAGATATTATCGCTGCCCTTGTAGTGTTCGATGAGCTGTGCATAGGCCCTGTCGCGGTTATTGTCGTTGGTATTGGCGGATAAAATGCCGAGTACAAGCGCGCCTGTGGGGTCTTCGTCCGTCTGCTTTTGATGATGGCCGAACTCCGCCACCAGCCTGTCATGAATCTCCGCTATATTATTTTTCACGCATACTCTTTTTCGTTATCTCGCCCTTTGTTCTGTCCAACTCCGGCTCGCGGACTATGAAATACTTTGCCTCGCCTGTGGCGTGAACCTTGCCTTCCATGTCAACGATTTCGCCCTCCGCAAGATAGATTTTCTTCTTCAACTCGACAAGCCTTGCCACCAGCTTATAGTCTGTATTGGACATGACAGGGTGTTTATATCTTACCTTCAGCTCGGCTGTGAGATATTGCTTGCCTGTTGCTGGAAAGCCTGCCCAGCCGAGGCCTTCGTCGAGAATCGTGGCGAGTATCCCGCCGTGGACAACGCCTTTGTAGCCGCATAGATTACCGGGCAGATTAAACGGTGCTTCCACACCCTTTTCCGTCTCTGTGAATGTCAGCTTTAGTCCCCTGTCATTGTCGGGACCGCATACGAAGCATGTTGGATATTTTGGCATGATCAAAGCATACTCCTTACCTTCTCGACGAAGATTCTGTGGGGTTCGAAGGCTATTTCCGGGTGATCAGAGAAGGTGAACCAGCCTATGTCTCCGGCATCGTCCCCTGCCTCGGGGTTGCCCTCCCAATCCCTTATCAGATAGCCAATTATGGCTATGTTATCATAAAATCTGCTCCTTGTGCTTCGAATGTCTATGAGCATAGGTTCCTTGCCTGTGAGATTGGTCTCCTCCTTCAGCTCGCGTAGTGCGCATTCTGTAGGGGTCTCGTCAATCTCCATGAAGCCGCCGGGCAGGCACCACCAGCCAATTTTTGGCTCGACTGTCCTCTTGACCATAAGAAAACGATTCTCCTTGTCGAGAACGACAATACCTGTTGATGGGATGGGGTTTTTATAGAGAACCTTTCTGCACTGGGAGCAGACATCCCTCAGCCGCCCCTCTATTTCGAGCTTATGCGACACGCCGCCGCAATACTGGCAGAACACCTTTTTCATATCGACTTCTTTCTTTTTGCACTTCACAAATCAATCACCGATGTGCTTCCATCGACTCAAGGGAATTTCAAAAGGAAAGGGGATTTGCGCAAGGAAAAGTTGAAATTTGTTGTTCAATTAAGAAGCCTGAATCAGGGGATTCGATGTGTTGAAATAGGCACAAGATGATGTACATCACGTAGAGACGCGATTAATCGCGTCTCTACAGGTTGTCCGTGTACTTCAACAACACGCCCTTCAACTTCGCTCAGGGGGCGGTTGCTGCATATAAAAAGGGCGCACACACAGGTGCGCCCCTACAAGAGATGATCGCAAGCTCATTCTTATGTAGGTACAGGCAGCACCGGATCATCAAGGTCTGAACCAGGATTTTCTATATTTCAGGATTATAAGACAGATTGGGAAAATCAAGAAAATCTACCATAACTCTTCCTCTTTATCCTGAAAATCCTCTAATCCTGCGAATCCTGATTCGGACAGAAAGAGTGTTGATAGATGTTGTACCCTTCGAGAGCCTCAGGGTACGCTGTCTCTATTAAACACAAAAGGTCAACCGTCCATCACGAATGTAGGGAACGGACATTCTTATGGTCGTTCCTTATTGATCATAAAACGGAATACGAACCTTAGAGATGAACAATCCCCGACCTTTTCCGAACTTGACTCACCCAGGGCTACACCCCGAGCTAATCAATTGCAACCTTTCAGGGTGCGGGAGAGGAAATACCGGACTTTTCGACCATCCGCCACCCAGGGTTTAAAGCCCGCAGTTTTCGACGTATGGAGAAAACCTGTCTCCTTTATGTTTATCGAGGAGCGGAAATTCACAATTGTGTAACAAATGTTAGTTTCATGGGTTTCAACCTCCGGCGATAGCGAATTTCTCGTGCTCGTGTATTCTTCGAGAGCCTCAGGGTAAATTAGAACCGGACATTGAGGTTCTCGAAATGTCCGGTTTTCCAGTCAAAGGGTCAACCGAGTATCGAAAGTTTAGTGAAGGTGTATTATCCTTTTGACTTTCAGGGTGCGCAAGAATGGAAATGATGATTTTAGGAAGGTTCTTTCCCCTATCTGCCAAATATCACCCAAAGAACTCCCGCAATCTTCGGGGGATGCCTGCGACGAAGACAAGCACCACCCAGACTGAGAACATATAGTGCCAGGGCCATTTCCACGCATCGACAATGCCGGAGATCTCGTATTTGAGGGGATAAAAAGGCTTCATGGAGAACTCGCCTGTATGTGACGGCAAGTCCATCACAAGATGCAAAAGATAGGCGACAAGACACATTCTTGGTCTTCTGAGAAGGAGAATCAGGGGTGCGACAAAAAGCAGGAAAAAGGGCAGGCTGTGGGGTACAAGCCATATCAGCCAGAGGTCGGGGCGACGGGACGGCAGACCGTCCCAGTCTTCGGGCAGTGGCCAGTAGAGGAAGCGATGATTTTTTTTGCCGAGATAATAGTAAAGGGGTATTTGCACCAGATCCGGCAAAACAGACCAGAAGATGATCTCGCCCTTTTCGATTGCACTGTATCTTTTCGCCTCGCCGAGCAGAAAGCCTGTCAGCGAATGTGTCACAAAGTCCATTTTCCTCCCGTGTCTAAAATATTGAATACATGGGATTGGGCAAGGGAGCTTTTTTTATTGTTTTACGTTTTGCCTATAGATATATTATTTGTAAAAGGAGGCAAGATGGCGACTGTAAAACTATCTTCCAAATACCAAATTGTTATACCGAAGGCTATAAGGGAAAAGATGAATCTCAAAGCTGGGGAATTTTTTCATCTCATCAAGATCGGCGATAGGCTGGAGCTGATTCCTGTCAGGAGTATCAAGGAAAATCGGGGTTTTCTCGAGGGCTTAGATCTGTCATTTGAGCGTGAAGGTGATAGTGAATATAGTTGATACATCCGGCTGGCTGGAATATTTCATGAACGGAAAGAATGCGGATTTCTTTGAACCCATACTTCTGGATACCGACAACCTGATTGTCTCGACAATCAATATCTATGAGGTCGCAAAGGTCATCGGGCATAGGGTTGGGGAGGATGCCTTTTCGAGGGCAATGAGCAGTATGCTTCAGGCAGAAGTCATTGACCTGACCACAGAGATTGCCATACTTGCTTCGGAAATAGCCCTTGAAGAGAAAATCCCAATGGCAGATGCCATGATACTCGCTACTGCAAGGGCAAATCGGGCATTGCTCTGGACTCAGGATGCAGATTTCGAGGGCATTGAGGGCGTGAAATATATCAGGAAAATAGCCTACTAAAAGAAACCTTCATTTTTTATATTTGCCTTCAGCTATTCATAGCGTATCTTATTATAGTTAATTCAATTTCGGGAGGTAAAATGAGAGCCTTATGTATTTTGCTTTTTGTTGTCATCGTCTGTTTTGGTCAATGGCGCTGGGAGCCGCCGCTTGAGTTCGAGAGTCGGGTGGACCATATTGCGGCCAATGATTCGGGATATATCATGATTGCGGATTACGAAATCGCTGGAAGGGTGATGGTGCTTTCACCGGAACTGGAGGTGGTCAGGGATACAATCCTTGGAGATTCCGAATTTGGTCAGCCAGTACCGGGCAGAGGAAAGATGGAGTTTTACGGACATGCTTCATCATTTACGCATGATCAATTCGGCTATTATGACGGCGATTCAGGCTTTGTAGGCAGGGAAATCCCAATATATTATACATACTCACCAGAAGCATGTGCCCGTCTTTTTGTGGACAGCAGAAATATACTCTGGATATTCGTCTGGGAGTACAATGGTTACTTGGTATGGCTGGACTCGTATCACCTGTTTTCGCCAGACAGCGGGGTCTTCTATTCCGGAGAATTGCATCCCTTCGGGTTTTATCGGGATGACAGCCTGCTGACAGGGAATCAGTTTGTACCCTTGTTTCCCAGCGAGAACGAGACCGGGCAGGTCTCGCTCATGCAGACATCAAGAGGTGTGGGATTATACGGGCCCTCTTCTGTCGTTGATTGCTTCAGATATACTATTTCAGATTACAGAGATGTAACATGGGAACACCTGGTCTCGCTCGACCATGACACCCTTGATTACTCAACCCTTGCTGTCCTTAAAGATTTCATCGTCTATGAAGGCGATACCTATGCATATCACTCTGGGGGGGGGGCATATCCATCCCCACCAATTCGGGGGGCGTGTCGGTTCTCGTTTGAGGATGGATTCGAAATAGAACACTTCAAGGGACTCGGTGGTATAGAGACTATAGGGCATATTTATTATGAACCTGATGATGGTCTTTACTTATATGTAAACGAACATTTTGATGATGTACCCACAAGAATAGGTATGGTTCGATACCCATTTGACGGAGATACCATCGGTTTTCCAGAGCATATGACACCCGAAGATACAACTAATCTTTTTGGAGGCTCATTTAGCTTCATTCTTAACGGAAAGGCTTGGTTCTATATGTCGAACACAATCATGCCTATTGAACCTGTCAGGATATCTAGAGTATTGTTTTCCCCTTTTCGGAAAATGAGTGCTTATCCATCAGAATTTTATGGCATCCACAGAGGCTGGAACCTTCTGTCCCTGCCATTCGACACTCCGATGGAGATACACGAAGCTTTTGGTGACTGTGCTGTTGATCTGTACTACTTCAACAGAGAAACCGGAGGCTATGATTCTTCAGATACACTGAAGCCCTTCGATGGGTTCTGGCTGCTGTCCGACCGCGATACTCTTGTTGAGGTGCCTGCATCCAATCGCTACTACACAATGACAGACACCCTTTACCCCGGCTGGAATCTCGTCGGCTCATCGACCTATCCCACATATACGGAAGACCTTGCAGACATCTGCATTCCCCCCATCTACAGCTTTGACACCAGAACCGGAGGCTACATCGAGGCTGACGAGATAGTGCAAGGGAACGGTTACTGGGTGCTGGTCGGAGATACTGTTGTGGTGGGGTATCCTTAAGGGGGTGTCATGTATAGCAACATCAATAGTAAGTTAGAGGATATAGAATCAAGAATGCTCCATCGAAGCAGCCTTGCATCAAGGATACAGGAATTGACTGAGCAGGTGAAGAGTCTCACCGCCGTCCTTGAAAACATTCAAGCTGATAAAGCACGTCTGGAAGATCTGATTAAGGGTTGCAGACTCTTCAAGCTATCTGCCATGCGGGAGATGCTGTCAGGTGAATATCGAGAAAGGGATATCGAAAGAAGAGAAATCCTTCAGAGGCGCGGCGAGGAACAAAGGCGTATCTCTAATAGTTTAGATCAGCTTAAGCAAAGGCTTGTGGGACTAATTGAAGAGATTGAAGCCCTCGGCAATCTCGATGATGAATATCACTCCGCTATTGAGCATAAGGGCATGTTGATGCTCGATAACCACCACCCTGATGAGCTTCGTCTCAGGGAGCTGAACCGGGGTATTAAAGAACTCGAGGAAATCATCGAAAGGTTGGAATCCTCCATCTGTGCAGGAAATATGGCCGACCGATACCTCAGAGATGCTGAATCGAAAATGGGCAGTGCGCAGCTCTACGGATACTTGGGTTTTTTCAAGGGTGGTGGCATTCTACCCACTTTTCTGAAACAAGACAGCATATCCGAGGCTCGCAATGACCTCAACCAGGCAATAGGCTATCTCGATGATTTCAACACTGCTTTGCAGGGGCTTGCACCGATGCTGAGAAATGCCGAAAGAATCCCCGGGCTTCTCCTTGATTTATTTACGAGCGGTTGGCTGGATTATTTTTTGATACAGAGAAATATCAACAGCAGCAAGGCAAGTATTAGTGAATTTCGCAACGAGCTTGGTTCGAAAATCATCAAGATGGAAGCATCAAATGACGAGCTGAAGGAGACCAGGGATAAACTTTCCCAAGAGCGGATACAGATCATAGTCCGGGCGGTATGAAGCTGGATCTCTCATAAAGTCTGATCTTTTCTCAAAATGAAGTAGGTTTGCGCTGAGTGAGAATAGTTTTGCTTTAGAATAGACTAACTTATGGCATTTGACTTAATGACAAAAAGGGTTATTATATATATATGTACAAGAGGAAGGTCTACATAGAGTCATCGGTTATCAGCTATCTTTCTTCTAAACCGAGCAGAGATATTGTGATGGCATCACGACAGGCTATAACGAGAAATTGGTGGGACAATGAACGGTCACTATATGATGTTTATGTCTCTGTTCTTGTAGAAAGGGAGATTGCTCAGGGTGACTCTGAAGCAGCCGAAAAGAGACTGCAAACCATAGCTGATATCGAAAACATTCCAATCACGGAGCAGGCAGTAGCAATTTCTAAGTATCTTATTGATTGCAATGCAGTTCCAAGGGGAAGCGAAGAGGATGCCCTGCACATTGCAATAGCAGCAGCCAATGGCATGGATTTCCTTTTAACATGGAACTTCAGGCATATCAACAATGCAGTGCGTCGTATGCAAATCGTCAAAGCAATTGGAAGATTCAGCATTTTCTGCCCGGAGATTTGCTCGCCGGAACAGTTGGGAGGTGATGAAAATGTTAGATGATCCCATAGTTGAAGAGATAAGACGTTATCGCCAAGAGCACGCCCGAAAGCACAGAAACGACATAGACAGCATAGCCAGAGAACTAAAGGAGCTGGAGAAGAAGTCCAAAAGACCTGTTGTTTCTTTCGACCCAAAGAGAATCCCATCAAGGTCGTCTTGATAGTGGGTCTTTAAAAGGGTTGTATAGTATCATGGATTAAATATGATTAACATCAGAGAAATTTCAATCAAAGAGCGGATTAATCTTGTCAATCAGCTTTTGGAGTCTCTAGTCAGAGATCAGAGCGAACATTTACTAAACGATGAACAGAAGCAAATACTCAATGAAAGATTGGCAAAGTATAAACGAGATGGTTTAGTTTACAGAGAATCAGATAGTTTTATTGTAACTCGAAACGAGATTAGGGCAATTGAACCTGAGCGATATGAATTTGGACTCTTAGAAAAGCTCAAATATGACCTCGAACCATTAGGGTTGGTTGTAAAAGGCACTAACAATGGTCAAGTCCATGAATGCATGGGTAGATATAGTAGAACCAAACGCCAATTAGACACTGCTGTATATTTAGGGTCGAACAAATATCCTTACCTAGTTGCAGATGCAAAAAGACATTGCAGACGCATTGATGTTAAAATAGTTGAATCGTTTATAGGAATGCTGGATGACGTTGGGGCTTCCTTCGGCTTATTAGTCTGCCCATTAGGATATAGTATTGCAGCTAAAGAACGAGCCAGGGCAAGTAATATCTATACAGAAGTAGTCACCCCTGAGGAGGCACTGACTTTCCCATTTCTTAAACTTGCACGTTCCATTTATCCAACAGATGACATTTTTCATATGCAATTGGCGCAAGCACTAAAAGGGTTCGCTTCTGGGCAGCCAGTAAATTCAGAACGAGTAATTGAGATTTTGGATATTGTGTTTTTTGACGAGTGGGAAGCTTTCTTCACCAATATTATTGGCTCGAACACATTAGAAGCCTTTGACGTTCTCAATGTAATTGCCTTGGAGCATTATGACAGTGGGTGGAGATTTAACGCATTAAGGTTGCTGTTAGAAAATTCAGCCCTTGATGACAAACTCATTGATTCTATTTTGCAAGAAGAGAATGATCCCGATATTCTGGATATGATCAAGAACTATCAACTATAGATGACTGTAGTCGCAACTTATTCATAACGCAACGCAACCACCGGATCCAGCCTTGCTGCCTTAGCCGCGGGGTATATCCCGAAGAAGAGACCGACGCTGGATGTGAAGATGAAGCCGAGGTAAATCGAGTTCTGGGAGAGGGCAAAGGGGACGGGGGTGACAAGGGATACAATCCATGTGAAGCCTGTGCCGAGGAAGATGCCCACAGCTCCCCCCAGCCAGCAGACTATCAGTGCTTCGAGAAGGAACTGGAAAAGGACATAGGATCTCTTTGCGCCGACTGCCTTTCTGAGGCCGATCTCCTTTGTGCGCTCTGTCACGGAAATGAGCATGATATTCATCACGCCGATACCCCCGACAAGCAGAGAAAGTCCGGCGATTCCGATCACAAAAGCCCACAGTGTTCTTGTGGCCTTGTTGTATTCATCGAGGAGATAGGACATTCTGTTGATACCGAAATTGTCCGGCTCGCCGGGTGGAACCTTACGGACACGGCGCAGGAGCATGCGAAGCTCACCTTCCAGCGGGTCAAGGTCTTCTTCTGTGGCTGCTGCTACCAGTATCTGGTCATAGCCCCGTGAGCGGCCGAATTGGCGGAAATAGGTGGACATGGGTATGAAAACGGTGAAGTCATCGTCATCCCGATTGAATCCGATATTCATCTGTCCCATCTTTTCGAAGTAGCCGATGACCTTGTAGTTCATGGAGTTGAGCTTGATGGACTTGCCTATACCTTCTATGTCATTATTTGTGAATATCTCGTCGTATATTGTCTTTCCGAGAACGCAGACAAAGCGCGCTTTGTCCTCCTCAAAGCCTGTGAAGAATCTACCATCTGCAATCTCGAAGGGGCGGACATTCAGAAGGTCTGCACTTGAGCCATAGATGCGGACACCGTCTGACTCTGTGTCGCGATAGCTGACATGGGCCCATGTGTCCTGTGTGGGGACAATGAATCTTGCGAGTGTTGCGTTCTCTATGGCATGGAGTTCCCTCTCGCGCATTCTGGGAAAACGCCACCAGGCCGTCTGGCTTCTCTTTCTGCGTCTGCCCGGACCATGATTGCTCTCCTCCCATATCCTGCGCTCGACATAGAGCACACGGGTGCCGAGATTGGCAAAGGTATCCCGCATGGTGCTGTTAAGGCCATTGATGACTGAGAGTATGGCGATAATGGTAGTAACGCCCATGACAATGCCAAGAAGGGTAAGAAAGGAGCGCAGCTTATTAGACCACAGGCTCTGTAGGGCGCTGGTGAAAGACTCCTTTGCTATGAAAATCAGCTTTCTCAATGGACTGTGCCTTTTTGAAAGGGGGTTGACATCAATTTTCCGAATAACTAATCGCCGTCGGCAACAAGGCCGTCGCGAATATTTATTGTGCGCTGGGCATGCTCTGCGATTTCATTCTCGTGTGTTACAAGAATAATGGTATTACCGCTCTTGTGAAGTTCGTCGAGAATCTCCATGATCTCCTCGCCTGTCTTGGTATCGAGATTTCCTGTAGGCTCGTCTGCAAAGATGATATCCGGTTTGCAGATAAGGGCTCGGGCAATGGCGACACGCTGTTGTTGACCGCCGGAAAGCTCATTAGGCCGGTGATCCATTCTATCGCCGAGACCTACTGCATCGAGCATCTGTTTTGCTCTGTCTGCGCGCTCTTTTGCCGTTACCCCCGAATAGATAAGGGGCAGCTCGACATTCTTCTGAGCATTCATCCTCGGCAAAAGATTAAAGGTCTGGAAGACAAAACCAACACGCCTGTTCCTGATCTCTGCGAGCTGTGCATCTGTCAGATGGGATACATCGTCCTTGCCGAAGACATATTTGCCGTCTGTTGGCACATCGAGAAAGCCGAGTATATTCATCAGCGTGGACTTGCCGGAGCCGGAAGGCCCCATGACTGCAACATATTCGCCGCGCATTATATCAAGATCAACACCACGCAGAGCCTTGACCTGTGTCTTGCCCATCTGGTATATCTTTGTAATTCCCCGGAGCTCTATCAGCTTTTCTGTTGCCATTATTTACCCGCCGATACGCTTATGGAGAAGCCCTTCTTCTCATCGCCCCCGCCCCAGCGGTCAGTAGTCGTGACCATCTTGCCTTCGTATAGCTGGCGCAATTCCTTGTATGGACCTGTGATAACCTTCTCACCCTCGTCAAGACCGGATTCTATCACAATGTAGTTCTCATCGGCAATCCCTGTCTTGACCTCCACCTTTTTGGCTTTGCCCTCTTCCAGTACAAAGACATATTCCTTTTCCTCTACTTTTATACCCTTCTGGTCTTTCTTTCCATCGTCCCTGTCTCCTTCATTGCCATCTTTGTTTTTATCCTTTTGGGAGAATTTCTGGCGACCTTCCTCTGCGCTGGTTAGCCCTGTGACCACGCACTGAATCGGTACCGATACTGCGCTGTCGGCAGTCTCTGTGATGATCTCGGCTGTGACGCTCATGCCGGAGCGGATATTTTCGGGAATCTCGAGTATGGCAATGGTCACGAGAAAGTTGGCTATGGTCTCGTTCTGCCCTGTTGACTGGATATATGCCTTGTTTCCTATCTTGCGAACCTCGCCGCCGAATGTGGTGTCGGGAATGGCATCGAAGGAGATGTTAACCGGCTGATTCTCTTTCAGATAGACTATATCGGTCTCGTCGACCTGCACCTCGACCTCCATAGAGTCAAGCTGGGCTATGGTCATTATGATGCTGCCGGGATTGTTCATTGTGCCGACTATGACATATTCGCCGACCTCCCGCTGAAGCCCGATTACTATGCCCTTTTGAGGGGAGACAATACGGGTATAGGAAAGCTCCTCTATGGCCTCATCCAGCATGGACTGCGCCCTCTCAACGCTTCTGCGCGATGACTCTACGACAGATTGCTGAACCTGAAACTGTGTTTCGAGCTGTTCAAGCTGATTCTTGGAGATCATGTCCTTGGCGAACATCTGTTTGTTTCGGTCGAGGTCAAGTTCAAGCTGCTTTAGATTGGCTATCTGCTGCCTGAGGGCTGCCTCCGACTGCTGATAGGAAGCCCTTGCCTGTTCGACACGGGCTTCGAAAACCTTTGGCTCTATGTCGAGGAGGGGATCGCCCTTATTCACTGAATCACCTTCTTCTACATACAGCTCCACAATCTCCCCTGTTATCTTGGCGGAGATCTCCACCTCAACACGGGGTTTAACCTGACCAAAACAGGTAACTATCGAGGAAACATCGCGTCTTTCGGCTTCCTCTGCATAGACTGTTGCGCTGTCTGTTTTTGTGAACTTCTTCAGGATAAAGAAACCAGCTGTTCCGGCGACAACGATAATCGCCAGGATTATAAAGATGAGGGCTTTTTTCACTCTTGCTCCTATATTTTATTAATCGGGAGGACAGAGCCACAGTAGCTTGGCGTAATTTGTCCTCATTGATTGCTGTGCTGAAATCATATTGTTATGGCTCTCAAGGTATGCAAGTCTTGTGTCGAGAAGATCAAGAATAGATGCCGTGCCAAGGCGGAATTCCTCCTCAACAAGCTCCAGTGACAGCTTTGCAGATTCCCACTGAGCCTCTGCAAGCTCAACTGAGCGCTGAGCCTCCTCAAGGTTGGCGTATGTGTCCCTTATATCGTTGAAATAGTTGCGTGCAGACATTTCATAGGATAGATCCGCTGTCTCCTTGCTTATCTTGGCCTGCTCGAGAGATAGCACACGCTTTCCGCCATTGATGAGATACCATGAAAGATTGATGCCGAGGGTTGAAGAGCCATCCTCAAAGGTCTGAATATCCTCGGGAAAATCGCCGGATGAGAAGGAATAGGCCGCTGTCGCGGTCACAGTCGGGAAAAAGCTGGAAAAGGACATATTAGCAGCATATACCGACTGCTGCCAATTGGTCTCTATCTGTTTCCATTTCGGGGATTTCTGGGCGCGCTCCATGAATTCGTTGAGCGATGGAACATCCCCTAAATCGTCTTGGTCGTCCTTTATGCCATAGACTGAATCCGCAGGCAGATCGAGTATGGAGTTGAGGGATCTGTATGCGCTGCGCAGGCTGTTCTCCTTCTGAAGCATTGAAAGGCGGGCATTGGCAAGCTCTATCTCCATTCTTGTAAGATCGAGCTTTGATGCAAGGCCGAGTTCATATTTCTCGCTGACAAAGTCCCTTTCGTCCTCTGCCCGTTCGAGGGTCTGACCTGCTATGAAAAGTGCCTGTCTGCTGTATATCACGCCATAACATGCAGATCGGACTATGTATTCCAGCTCCTTTTCATATTCTGTCAGCTCTGCCCGGCTACCCTCAAGCTGGGCATTGATTCTCCTCAAGTCCAGCCATCTCTGCCCACCTGCGAAGAGTGTCCAGCTCATATTAGCGGAAAGGCCATAGACATCAGTGTTTCTGTCGTCTGCAAACAGGGACAGGTTTTTGCTGCCGTCCCTTGTATACCCGTATGAAAGGGAGAGATTGGGCATATAGTCCGTCCAGTAGTCCAGCCGGGAAAGTCGGCTGCTTTTCTCGGAAAGCTGCAATGACTCCAGTGTCTGATTACGTTCCAGCGCAATATCGACAATGTCGTCGATACCATATCCTGTTTCAGGCTCGGGGAATACATCTTCTGCAAAAAGACCCACAATACATATTACAAATGCCAGTCCTCTTATCGCTCTCATCTTTCTCCTTTCGGGCCACCGGGGTTTGCAGTTCATTGACCAGAAGCAGCATTCATACCTCCGATAGTAGTTGTGAAAATAGACTAATTTGCATCTAATGTCAAGCTATAGGGATAGACAGGTGCGATTAATCTATGGTTTACATATATTTTCTCCTTGGGGCATGGAGGGATTAACTACATGCTATATGGGATTTTCTTTTTTTGGTCTGTTGCAATTAATCGATGGATTACATATATTTTGCCACGGAACAACAGGGAAGGACAAGAATGAAGATAATCGCTCGGAACAAAAAGGCTTTTCACGACTACGAGATAGGCAAGAGATATGAGGCAGGTATTGTGCTCACAGGCTCGGAGGTCAAGGCACTTCGCGCCGGAAAAATCGGCTTTGCCGATGCCTTTGCCAAGGTGAAAAGGGGCGAGCTTTTCCTGTTTAATCTGAATATACCCCAACATTCCCACTCCTCCCACTTCAATCACGAGCCGACAAGGACACGCAAGCTGCTTTTGCACGGTTACGAAATCAAAAAGCTGGAGAAGAAAACCGAGATATCCGGCAATACACTTGTACCCCTCTCCATATACTTCAACGACAAGGGGCTGGTAAAGGTTGAGCTCGGACTTGCCACAGGCCGAAGAAAGCACGACAAGAAGGCCCATCTCATGGAAAAGCAGCAGGAAAGGCAACAGGAAAGGGCAAAGAAGGAATACCTGAAGGGAATGTAGCTATTCTTCCTTCTCTCCCATTAAAAGCAGCAGTTTTGTGATTAGATATGATTTGAAATAGGTTTCAGCGATGAGGAAGAAATAGGAAAAGATCATAATAATCCATTTCTCAAGCTCAGGAAATCTCGCTTTCATATCGTCGAGATGGAGCATCCTTGGCATAAAAAAGAATACAAAGAGCAAAACAAATTTGAAAAGAGCCGTCTTTCCAACAATCTCTGCATCATGGAGAAAGCCCGAACGTTTCTCAATTGCCATAAGCAGAGCATATGAAAGCAGCATGGCCAAAAAACCGTACAGGACAGTGTAGATCAGGTTTTCTGCAAATGAAAGACCCGAATCATTCACAACAATCATAAATGCCAACCAGAACGATAACGATAACATAAACAGCTTCTTATGCACAGAGCCTCCTTTTTTCTATATGAATCAAATTAAAGCAAAAATAATCTTCCTGTCAATCTAAAGTAACTGTTTGAACTATCCCGTGTTGAGGTCGGACATGTTCCCAAAAAAGTAGATAGGATTGTAGATAGAGACTTAGGTGATTTTGATCAGAATGAGACATGTAATCATAAGAGCAGGGACTATACTACGGCATCCCCACCCTTGCGGACAGCACTATCTGAATATACAGGGGTGTGGGTCTTGTGTCTGAATCGCAGCAGGAGAGCAATTCCAGAAGGAAGCCGAGTTCTGTACTGGACAGTGGAGAAATGCCATCGCCACCGGGGCCGAAAATGCCGGAAACAGCCCAGCGAATATCCTCTGTTATGAAGTTCCCCGGGCCTGTCAGCGAATCGATGAAAGGCGGATCAAAGAATCCTGCCACGCGATAGGCACAGAATGCCGGCAATGTGTCGGAATGCCACATCGAATCGGAATCCCCGCCTATGGAAAGGCCAAAATCAACAGGGCAATTGGATGTGTTCTCCACTGTGAGCATTTCCTCCGGCGATGTCCAGGCATGGGGTCTTGCGTAGCAGTCGAGCGAGTCTGTGACCATCCAAAGGGTGTCAGGCGAGAGGGAGAAATCGACATACATGGGCTGACCTTCATAAAGGGCCGTGATACGTGTCGCCTGAGTGATCGGCTCTGTTGTCCCTGCAATTACTGCTCCACCTTCGAAGCCTGTGTGCGTCCATGTGCTGCCTGCAAGGAAGTCGTAGAAGGCAGCCTCTGCGGAAATATCCGCTGTTCCGCCCTCTGTAATCCACGCAAAGAGGCTGTCTGTGGAGGTATCGGCCTCTATGGCAAGCCAGGGGGCTATGTGATCAGGGCTGTGACCCAGGCGCAGACCATAGAGGATGTCGAAAATCGTGTTAATTGTGTCCGGCTCCTCAAAGGAGGCATAGAAATCACCTGTGGATAGCAGCAAAGTATCGCCCTCGAAATGTATGCTGTCCGGCAATTCCACAAGTGTGGAGTCTGTGCCGTCTGTCCAGATCTGCCATTCTGTCAGGGAATCGCCATCAATGCGGAAAAAGCCCATATCAGCGATGACATGCCCGGAAAAGAGGGTATCCCAGACCGCCAAAAGGCTGCCCGGCCTTGCCACCTCTGCACCGCCGCCCTTGGCAATGGTAGTGTCCAGCCCCTGCCATCCTGACAGCAGAAATAGATAACCGTCCTCTGTGATGCTGTCGCCCACTTCTGGATAGATATAGTCGCCTATGTCATAGAAATCCCCGCCTGTGGGGCTGCCGTGCTCGGAAAAGAGATCGACCCTGTATCTTGCGTCCTCATATAAAAAGCGCAGATCGCCGTTGAAGTCCGCAATGAAACTGGCTGTATCGCCTTCGCCGGATGTGGTGTCTGTATAAGTGGCATAGAACATGGTATTGTCCATGAACATGGGCCACTGGCTCCATCCTCCGGGCGTGACAAAGAAGCGAAAGACAACGGAATCACCTCCATAGGCATCGAGATCGAGATTGTATGGATACCAGCCATCGCGTTCGCTTCGATCCAGTGTCAAAAGTGTGTCAAAGGATATGCCGAAATCGGTTGAGACCTCTATTGTCAGGGTGTCGAGGGCATCGCCGCCAATGCTGTGCAGAACCCAGAAATGGAAACGCAGGCTGTCCCTGCCCTCGGGTAGATAGAAGGTATCGGTGCGTATCCATGCCGTGTAGGGCAGCTCTGTGTAGGAGGCTCGGAACTGGAGCATACCTGTGCCTTGAGCAGGCAGACCGAGGGGTCTGTAGTTGTAGCCCTGTGCCCACATATTGTCGAAGGTGTCGGGATACCATCGTTCAGGTGGGAAGGGTGTTGCGCTGCCATAGCCATAGTCGCCGTCCCATCCCTCGTAGAATATCGTATCCACAACCATCCTCTCATATTCCCAGCCTGTGATGCGTTTCTCTATCCATTCGCCCAAAAGTAGGGAGTCCCCAGATGGGACATAGACCGTATCGCCTGAGGGGACAAGGCTGTCCCTGTCTGTGCCTGTTGAGTCTGTTATAGATATGCGCGCCCATTGATCTGTATGCACCATCCAGCCCTTGACCTGCCTGAGGGCATCGAGGTTTATCTCGTGAGGTTCTGCAATGGAATCCGACCACATCACATGCCCTCTGACGACATTCATCGCAGTCAGGGTATCTATCACGCCGAGGGAGATGACCTCCCCTGAATCGACTGAAACATAGTAGGGGGAAGGATGCCTTGCCCCGTCAACAAAGACATCACCGAAGCCGAAGTCATTCCATATATATGTCTGCTTCCAGACATCGTAGTTTGCAAAGAGCGTCTCTGGCTTGTATATCTCATAGTCCATTTCCGGCTCTGTTCCTCCGGGCATCCATTGGTCGAACACTGCAAGCTCAGGCCCATTGGGAAGTTCCTCCTCAACCCACAGATTATAGACCCTTCCGGAATCGAGATGGTCTGTATAGGTCAGCCATTGGCCCTCTCCGTCCAGCAGGAAATTGGGGTATTCATTGGATGATATTGTTATCTCGAAACGTACTGTGTCTTCCGTGAAATTGGCTCGGAATGTGTCTGCGCCTGTGCTTGAGAGGGTGACATCGTGTGAGAGCGTTCCACCGTCGGACCAATCGACCCATGAGACTGCCACCTGTCTTCTCGGTGCTGTGAACAGGGTTTGATGGCTGTCTGTGCGAAGTGTCACAGTGGAGTCCGCCATCCAGGACACTGTTGTGTCTGTGCGGAGCTTCATGTAGTGGAACTCAATGAAGGTGCTGTCGTGGCTGCTCTCGAATGTCACGTTCATCTTTGGAATATCGGCTACTGTGTCCCAGTGCCAGATGATCTCCTGCGGGCCGTCAACTGTTATTGTAAATGTATCGGTGGAAAATGTCGTGTCATAACGAAAGCCCGAAACCTCCGCCCCTGTACAACGATAAATTGTGTCGCCCATGCCCATCACAGGGCTGTCTGCGTGTATGAACAAGGTCGAGTCAACGGGCAAAAAACTATAACCCGGCGCAGGATATACCCTTGAAATCGGCGATATGACATTGACCCTCGGCGCAACCCTGACTACATAGCCCCTTCTGCCGAAATCGGAATCGCCGTATCTGATCTTGAAATAGCCGGACATACCCCAGCCACCGCCCCAGGAGTTCTTTGCTATCCAGCAGGAATCTGCGTCGTCCCATCCGACAATCACTATACCGTGACCGCCCTCATATCCCCCTGTAGTATGTTCGTAGACACCGCTGTCATAACCATAGAAATCGGAATATACGTCCATAGAAGTGTAGGTTGGATTCTGTATCACCACAGCCTTGATCCTGTCAATCGCATCGTCGCCCCATGCGAATGTCGAGGTATAGGACCACATACGATAATATATCCTGTCCTCCCAGTCGACACAGCGATGATCGCAGTCCTCGTCTGAATGGGAATAGGGGAAGCACGACTCGTCAAAGACTCCCACATCCCGGAGATATACCGCTGCAAATGTACCGCCTGAACATCCTGAATTACGTGTATCGCAGGAGTTGAGCTGTTGCTCCGAGAGATTGAGGTCATATTCTGCGCTGTCGAGGGCTATATTGATAGAGGCCTCCCACTGTCCGACAGTACCGAAAGCCCAGCAGGAGCCACAGCTCCCCTGATTCTTGACACCTGTCATCCAGTTTCTGCCCTCATGGCTACGCCAATCGAAGGATGCTGGCAGATCGAGGGTTGCCTTTGTGCCCTTGGGTTCGCTTCGGGGAATATCCGGCTCAATACCTGTCTCTCCGAGGAGCATCTTTCTCTCTTCGGGTGGCAGCTCAGTAATCCAGTTCTCAGCTGCACTCCAGCTTGCGCCCTTTTTGTCCAGCTCCCTGTTCAGGGCATCTATATCCATCTGGGCAAAGGCAAGGCCTGCGATTAACAGAATGATGAATTTTTTCCATATCCCGGTGCTCATAATTTTATATTATGTCTAAAATCGCAGTATTTCAACCCATTTCCCAATCTTAACAACATCTTAACCGTTATTACCTGTCTTACTATATCAATCGCCCTCTGCGCAGCTCCACTTAAACGGCATTCAGCTAAATTATCAGTTTATTGGCTTGCATTTTCCGGCCATCAGGCTATTTTCAAGATATGGAAGATAATAGAAAAAATGGTCTGTGGCCCTGGCTGGCACTTATCGCAACGGCTGTTATATTGTTGGTCTTTGAGCTGGCAAGCATAAAGCAAAACGGCGTTGCCCTAAGCTCCGATGACGGCTATATCTTCCTTCAGTATGCCCGTAACTTCCTGCGATTTCTGCCCTTTCAATATAATGCATGCGAGTTCTCCTGGGCTGTGACATCGCCACTTTGGACCTTCCTTCTCATTCCCCTTTCGTGGGCCGGAGCAACAGGGTCGAAGATACTTGGCATTTTCTGCTTCTTTCTTGCAGTCGTCTATATGTACAGGCTGGCGGGTATGCTTTTCAAGGGCAGGATGCTGCCCTGTGCCACCGCCCTTTTACTGCCGGTCACAGGGCTTGCCATCTTCCACGCACTCAGCGGCATGGATGCGATTCTGTTCATGCTTTTCACGATCATGCTCATCTATTACTATGGCAAGGCAAATACAGGCTGGATCATCGCCCTGTTCTTCCTCGCACCCCTTGTGAGGCCGGAGGGGATAATGTTGCCCGGGCTTGTTCTACTGCTCGATCTCTTGCACAGGAATTTCAAGAGGGCAGTTTACATCTTAATCGCTATGGCAGCCGGCGGATTCTTTGTCGGCATCACGAATTTCCTGACAACAGGGCTATGGCTGCCCACCACATTCTACGCCAAGCACGGCCAGCCCAGCCTCGACTATCTCGACACCGTCCTTCTGTCCTTCAGGCAGGACATCGGACTGCTTTTCTATGTCCCTGTATTCGGTCTGACCATTATTGCACTGCGCTGGAGCAGGGAGAGAAAACCCCTCCTCGCACTCATAGCCCTCTATTCCGTTCTCGCTCCCCTCGGCATGGCCATCGGCTCCGGCTCATACGAACCACTTGACCGCTATACACTCTTTCTGCTGCCCCTTTGGATACTCCTTTTCATGCAATTTGTCAACTGGCTGACCGATCTCATACCCGATCAGGGCTGGAAAGAAAAGGCCATCGCGCCTGTTCTTTTGGTTGGGCTGATTGTATTAGGCTTTTTCATGCTGCCCAAATGGCAGGAGCGGCATATCGGCGCAACGGGCGACATAGCCAATCAACAGCTTGCCTACGGCCAGTGGATTAAGGACAATATCGAGCCAGACAGGCGTATTGCAGCCTCGGACATCGGCGCAGTTGCATGGATTTCCGGGAATTATATCGTCGATCTCCGTGGGCTGATACAGCCTCAATACCTGAACACAACCGACTATCCCCTGACATCCATCGCCTCCGACAGTCTGACAGCTGAGATTATCAAAAAGAGCAATGCAGAGTGGGCTGTCCTGCCACGGTCGTCATTTCCATTCATAACAGGATATAATCCCGGCGCAAGGATTGTTCACAAAGTCGCGCCACGCAATACATACAAATGCGCCACTGCCTTCGTGATTATGGAGATCACCGATCCGAAAGTAATAACCGATTTCGACGGAATAGCACCGCAGGAACTGAGCAATAACCCCGACATGGATCGCTTCATGGCATCCCTCGAAGGCGGAGACCCACAACAGGCACTCAAGGGGCGCAAGGTGACAATCGGCTCGATGATATACAATATTATGTCAAAACAGCCCCCCCAGAATGCCCGACAATTTGCCGACTATATCCTCGCCAAGGCCCCCGATGATACCCTGACCGCCTTCATGGCCTTCGCCTACAAAGACATCGGCCAGAGCCAATGGGGAAAGGATATACTCGCCCAATCCCCACAGACCCCCATAATCACAGAGACAATGGCGACGCTGTTTGGGGAGGATGATGGGGAAGAGAAATAACCCAGCAAGAGCACCTATTTGTCAAAAGATGCATCGACAATATCTTTCTTCTCATGAGTTAACCCATACAATTCATATACCATTCTGTCGATTTTGGTCTCCCATTGGGATGTGTCGTTAAAATTTATCAAGAGAGCCGACACATGGCCGGAAGATCCAGCGTAGGTATGCCCCTAAAAGGGAATGAATCGTTTCGTAACCCTTCTGTAGGGGCTTGGGTCTAAGACGACCTTGGTGTCATCACCTATTTTTGCGGCCTTCTTGTTAGAATGTAATACGAGATTGCGAGTAGTCAAGAGAGGGAAGCTATGATGAAGAAGATATTGCAGAACCGTTTTTTTGTTGCGGAGGAAGTAGGAATTTGTTATATATCTATAAGTAGTCAAGAGCAAGTTGATGTTCAAGGCTATCGAAATGAGTCTCTTATGAACCTGAAGAGTAAATCACTTCAAGAGATGGATGTATTAACAAAAGAGCAAAGACATAAAAATATGAGTGCCATAAAAAGTAAGGGCACAAAAATTGAAGAATTGCTCGGAAAAGCTCTATGGTCTAAAGGTTTACGTTACAGAAAAAATGATCGCATGGTTTTTGGAAAGCCAGACTTTACATTCAGGAGGTATAAGATTGCTGTTTTTTGTGACAGTGAATTTTTTCATGGGAAGAATTGGGATGTGTGCAAGCATCGAATAAAGACAAACACAGTGTTTTGGCACAGCAAGATCGAGGGAAACATTGATAGAGATAGACTCGTAAACGAAACACTCCTTAAAAACGGCTGGCAAGTATTTAGGTTTTGGGGTGAAGAAATAAAAAAGAATCTTGATGGCTGTGTGCTTACGATTGAAGAAGCTATAGAGAGACGAGGATCATGTTAAAATATTCCCAACTAAGAGATTTTATAGATATTGCCCCCCTGAAAGATAATAATAATGAACAAGCATATGTGACTCATTACCTACATAATCATAGTAATGGTGTGGGGAAATATTTTAAAGAACCTGCCCTTGACTATTTATCAAGATATGTTTTTGCAAAACGGGAAATTCCTAAGTTTATCTGGGATATCCCCTTTCCAGCTCCCAAAAAACCCAGTTTCAAGTTTATTGACTTGTTTGCAGGGATCGGAGGAATTAGGTTAGCTTTTCAGAAGGCAGGTGGAAAATGCGTTTTTTCATCTGAATACAATAAGTTTGCGAAAGTTACATATGAAGCGAATTTTGGAGAAGTTCCTTTTGGAGATATTACAATAATTGACGAGAGGAATATACCTGACCATGATGTTTTGTTGGCTGGCTTCCCTTGTCAGCCCTTTTCAATAGCCGGAGTTTCAAAGAAAAAAAGCTTAGGGCGTAAGCACGGATTTCTTGATGAAACACAAGGAACTCTGTTTTTTGACATTGCAAGGATTTTAAGAGAAAAGAGGCCAAAGTCTTTCATGCTTGAAAATGTTAAGAATCTGGTTGCACACGATAAAGGAAGAACGTTTGAGGTTATCTATAATACTCTGGATGAACTAGGTTATTCAATTCATTTTCGTGTTTTAGATGGTAAACATTTCGTACCACAGCACCGTGAAAGAATCCTGATCGTCGGTTTCGATCGCAAAGTGTTTAAAGGAAATGAGAATTTTGAATTTCCACACTTACCTCAAACCCAAAAGACCATTCGTGCAATATTGGTAAACAATGCTGATGCAAAATATACCTTATCAGATAAACTATGGACTTATCTACAAAATTATGCAGCAAAACACAAGGCAAAGGGAAATGGCTTTGGATTTGGACTGGCTGATATAGATGGAATAAGTCGTACGTTAAGTGCCAGATATTACAAGGATGGATCAGAAATCCTGATACCGCAAGATGGAATGAATCCCAGACGATTAACTCCAAGAGAATGTGCAAGGCTTCAAGGATTTCCTGATAGTTTTGTTATTCCAGTTTCAGATAATCAGGCATATCGTCAGTTTGGAAATTCAGTCGTTACACCATTAATGTATTCCGTTGCAAAGAAAGTTGTAAAAGTGTTTGACGAAACCAATGAATCTTGATAATCTAAAAAAACTGTTGATCGAAAACGGTTGTAAATCAATCTTTGTAAAAAAACTTGCCCCTAATGATAATTCAAAGAATCAGGTTTATTTAGGGGGAAGTTTTGATATTCTTAATATCTTCCCGATTTCTAATATTGAGACAGTTGCTGCCGGAGACTGGAAAAGAGAAAGGTTCAAGGCTTCTATAAAATTCTCTTGGATTTCAGATCAAGGGAACATTTGGGATGCACCACATTCTCAACTAATTCTATATCCGAAATATCCTGAAGTAAGATTTTCTGGTTTTCTAAAAGGATCTAAAGGATCTCCTTCTGAATTGATGACACAGAGATTAGCAGACAGGGTGTTATTCTTATCTATAGACAAAAATGGACGCATCTTAGGATATGTAGCCCATCCAGACTCAGAGATTGCAAAAGATTTTGAACGTGAATTGAATTTAGATGAGCACGGTGTCTTTTTTGTGATCAGTTTACCTCAATCACATAAAAGCCGAGAAATCCTTCTGAAAGAATTATATCGAATACATCACTTAGGTTGGATTCAATCCAAACGTTTGGATTCGTCTGGAAACATTTTACCATGCAGAGCGGCTAATTGTGGTGGTTATACATTAGAGGCTGAGTTAGGAGTAACTCCAAATGGTTTTTCAGAGCCAGACTTTATGGGATGGGAGGTAAAACAGTTTGGGGTGAATAGATTTGATAAAATAGATTCCTCTGTGATTACTCTGATGACCCCAGAACCTACTAACGGTTTATATAAAACCGAAGGGGTTGAATTCTTTATCAGAACCTATGGCTATCCTGACAAAAAAGGACGACCGGATAGAATGAATTTTGGCGGAGTGCATAGAGTTGGAGAAGTTCATACAACCACAAATCTTGAATTGAAACTTTTAGGGTTTGATACGGAGAAGGGCAAAATCAGAAACTCGGATGGAAGAATAGCATTGCTGGATGATAAGGGAATTGAAACTGCGTCCTGGAGCTTTGCTTCGATGCTACTTCATTGGAATCGAAAACATGACAAAGCTTGTTATGTACCCTCACTTTCAGAAAAGACTGTCGAGAGAAAGTATAAGTATGGTAACCAAGTAATTCTTGGAACAGGGACAGATTTCCAACTTTTTCTTGCAGAAATGGCTAAAGGAAATATCTGCTACGACCCAGGAATAAAACTTGAAAAAATGTCTACAAAACCGACGATAAAAAGGAGAAGCCAATTTAGAATCAAGTCTAGATTTCTTCCTGACCTATACAAAAAGAATGAAATTGTTAACGTATGCAATTTATAAGATCCAACATTCCAAAGTTTCACAGGCATAAAGCTTGTTCTGATAACTTTCAAAAACTCAAATGGAGTCAGTGAGCCTTCACTGTAGTCTGTTGTCGATAATACAAACTTGAGCAACTGACAATTCTGGATTTATGCCCCACTATGCCCTCCCCAAAGCCATTTGCAGAAAGAAACTCCACCCACTTGGGCGATAGATTCATGTCTATTAGAATATCCATCAGACGGGCAGGACGATTTCCTCTGTTCGCCAAGTGGCATAAGACAATGCAGCCAGAATATCTGCCCTCTCAAGATATGGATAGTCCTCAAGTATCTGCTCAATGCTCATGCCCTCTGAGAGTAGCCCGGTTATAGTTCCAACGGTTACGCGTGTCCCCTTTATGCAGGGTCTGCCGCCCATGATTTCAGGATCGATTGTAAGTCTTTCTATGCCTGGAAATTCCATATTACCTCCATTTGAAATATATATTATTTCAGAGGAAAAGCAAATTATGTCTATTCCACCCTCCTGGCAGAGTAGAGCCTTTTCTGATAGTAGTCGCTCATGCGGGAGATGGTGACACCACGGGACTCGGAGGCGTGGACAAAGCGATTGTCGCCGAGGTATATGCCGACATGGTCGGGGCTGCGTGACTCCATCTTGAAGAATATCAGGTCGCCGAAGTCCATGGCATTGGTCGAGACGCGCCTGCCCTCCTCTATCTGCTGGCTGACTGTCCGGGGCAAATCGAGCTGCAGAGCCTCGCGATATACGGTCTGCGTCAGGCCGGAGCAGTCCATGCCCATTGCAGACTCGCCGCCATATACATAAGGCGTGCCTATGTAGTAGTTGACAGACCCCATTATGCGTTGCGCCTTGTCGTCCTTCGGCACAGTTGACCTTCGCCCCTTGCTGTGTATGACATCCGACTTTGCGCCTGTGGGGCTGCGATAGTTATTGTCTGCCGGTGGCGGCGTGACTGGGTCGTCAATTGGAGGTATAAGGGGTTCATCGTCCTTTTTGGCGATCTTCGATGTCTTGGTTTTGCTGTCCTTGTCGGCCTTGGCCTTTGGGCTGGTGCTTTGCTCCTTGGCTATGACAGGCCTCTCGTCGCCCCGTCCCCTTTCCGCCTGCTTGATTGCGTCGGACTCGGGATTATAGCTGCCAGTCTCAAAGGTGTCGGAAAAGTAGCGCACAGAGGGCGCACAGGCGGTGAACATCACGAAGAACAGGGGTATCATCACCGCTGCTGTTGTCTTGAGAAAATCGAGTAGCTTTCTGGCAAGGTCGAGGGACATGCCTGTCTTCTCCTTTATGCCTTCGGGGCTGTCCTTCTTTATGTCGGCTATGGAGCGATATGAGCGCAAAAGCCCGTCCCTGCGCTTGGGACCGATGCCCGGAACCTCCTCCAGCATGGACTTGAAGGAATTTTTTGCCCTCACCTTTCTGTGATACGATATGGCGTGGTCGTGAACCTCGTCCCTTATGCGCTGAAGGAGCTTTATCGCAGCGGAGTCCTTGGCGAGGGACACAGGATCGGGGAACTGTGGCACAAAGATCTCCTCCAGCCTCTTGGCTATGGAGATGATGTCGAGCTTGTCCATGGCGCGATTCTCCCTCAGTGCCTGAATGGCTGCATTGAGTTGTGTCCTTCCGCCGTCAATCAGAATGAGATCTGGCAATTCCTTTTCCTCGCGGATGAGCCGGGATATGCGCCGTCCGACAACCTCCTTCATGCAGGCTGGGTCGTCCTGTCCCTCCACTGTCTTGATCAGGTAGTTGCGATATTGGCTGCGCTTGGGCTTGCCGTCCTTGAAATAGACCATGCCTGCAACCCGTGATTTCTCGCCGATATTGGAAATGTCGAAGGCCTCGATATGTATGGGCAGCCGGGACAGCCCCAGCTCCTTTTGCAGGGCGTGAATGGCGAATGGCACGTGATGTTTGCCCTTCTGCGCCAATGCCTCGGACATGGCAAGCCGTGCATTCTGCCTTGCCAGCTTCAGAAGGCCGAGGGGCGTTCCCCTCTTCGGTGTCATCAGTTGCACCTTGTGGCCGGACATCTCCGACAGGAATCCCCCAAGCTCCTCCGGCTCTTTGGGCATTCTCTGCACCAGCACCTCCGGTGGAACATCTCCGCCGAGCTTGGCATATAGCTGGCTGATAAAATCGTATAGCAGATCAGGCAGCCGCGACTCATGACCAGCCTTGGCTGTGAAGCGGTGGTGATTCATGATAGCACCGTCCCTGATGCGGAAGACGCTGAAGGCAGCCATATTCTGCGACAGTGCAGCACCGATTATGTCCCTGTTCTGAAGGCCTGTGTCGATTTTCTGGGGCCTCAGTACCGATTCAACGGATTCGATGGCGTCCCTGTAGCGGGCAGCCTGCTCAAAGTCCATGTCCTCCGCTGCCTTTGCCATGCTCTTTGTGAAATGCGCCACCAGCTCATCCCTCCGCCCCTTGAGGAAAAGCCGGACATTATCGAGAAGCTCTGCATATTCCTCCTTGGTCACATCGCCGGAACAGGGGGCAATGCACCGCCCGATGTCGCGATAGAGGCATGGCCTGTCGCGCTTTGTGGGGTCGGGGTCATTGCAGTGGCGCAGGAGGAAGTGATGGTTCAGCGAGTCCAGCACCTTCCGCATTGGGCGCACCTCTGTATATGGTCCGAAATATTCGCTGCCATCGCGTATCTTCCTTCGAACGACCTTGATTCGTGGATAGTCCTCATTGGTGATCTTCAGATAAGGGAAACGCTTGTCGTCCTTCAGGTCTATATTATAGCGTGGCTTATACCTGCGCACGAGATTGGCCTCAAGGATGAAGGCCTCTGCCTCGGAATCGACGACAATATATTCGATGTCCTCGATCTTGGAGACCAGCGTCCTTGTCTTGGGGTCGGGATGTGTCTTGGCAAAATAGGAGCGGACACGCTTTCTGAGCGACTTTGCCTTGCCGATGTATATGACCTTGCCGTCGATATTACGATATAGATATACCCCCGGCTCGTCGGGTATTCGCGAGAGTATGTCCGAGAATTTCTCCTTCTGCGTCGTCACAGGCCACTCCTTGCTCTTCACAATATAACACGAGTTCGCCAGTAGGCAAGTGTGGAAAGGGGGGAGGCAACTTCAAAATAGTTGATTTTTGTTGCGAAGTGACTTGTATCTTATATAATGAAAATGGAAGATGTATCGCCGATGGCGGACACATAGTATGAGCACACTCTCGTGAGAACAAAGCAGATTGATAGAGGTGTTGATGAAGACAAAGATGAATATGATATACTGGAAGGGCGAGAAATTCTGGGTTGGCAAGCTGGTAGAACACCCGGAGATCATGACACAGGGCGAGACCCTCGAAGAGCTTGAAGCAAACATGATGGAAGCATATATACTCATGACAATGGACGAAGTACCCGCAGATCACAAGATCAAAGAGCTGGCACCTTGAGGACTTGGCGCATCCATCGTTTTGCAATCAGACTTTGGAATTTTTGTTGCGGTGGGGGCTTGGTAGTAATAGAAGAAAATCACTGTTAGTGTTGAGTTAAAACGGATAGTTATCTGAAGGTTTTTCACATAAGTAGCAAAAGAAAAGGAGTTAAAAAATTGAATGAATTAATCATAAAGAATCCACTAACAGATCAAATAAGACATGCTATTTTTAAAACCAAGGATAAACTTAATATTGCAGTTCCCTTTATTTCTTCGTTTGCTATAGCTTTGTTGAATGATAAAGCTATATGTAATATCCCAGATAAAAGAATCGTTACAAGATTTGACAACTCTATTTTGGCCTCTTTTGACTTACCCACTCTTAAAAAATTGATAGATTTGGGGTTTTCAATTCACTATGATAATTCGATACATTTAAAACTATATATTTTCGATGATGTTTCTTATGTCTCATCATCAAACCTGACAATGAGTGGTTTTGAGAGTAATGTGGAGTTAACAGTCAAGACTGATACAGGAAACTCACAAAGGTGTGTTGATATTTTTGAAGAGATATGGGCTAATAGTTCAGACAATTTTATAACCGATGAACTTCTAACGTCTAGTTGGTCAGAGTATGAGGTGCTCCGTCATAGAGACAAGAAATCAAAGAAACCAATCAAGAAACGAAAGTTAGATAAAAAAGTTGACATACAAGATATCAAAGAAAGGGTATTTACTCAATATTATGAATCCCGTGAAGCTGATAACTTGGTTTTCGAAGCAAATAAACGCAGAGAAGCTTTTAAGCATGAATTATTAAACGGATACAATCTAATTGTATTCTATGCCCCTAAAGGACATTCAAGAAAAAAAGAATGCATAACGTATGATTTAGCCTATGGTTATGAAAGGAAATTAGTCGATACTGGGCTAAGGGAGAGCCAGTTTCGCGATGCTTTTGAACATCGCGATTTCGAAAAAGTGGCTGGCTTTATCTACCCGGATATGCTTGGAATGAAACCATGGAATTTTTATGACATGGATGAGTTAAGCCGTTTCTGTAACGGTTTATTTGTTTTTGAATTACCTCAATACAAAGAGACTTTACCGATTAGACTAGCATCTTACTTCTATCCTGAAATTTTCATTCCAATTTTCAAGATTAAGGATTTGGCAAGAATTAGTAAGACATTGGGTTTGCAAACGGATGCAAAGAGCGAGGGAGATATGTTGTTTGAGTATAACTCTTTCATAAGTGACGAGATGAAGGCACTACCGGTTAATAACTATGTTAAGTCAGATGTATGCTACCGAATTTTATTTACGGTAGAATTATACAATAAATTAAAGGCTGGCTATAGCTACATTGAATACTATACTTCCAATAAAGAGAAGTGGAAAAAGGCGCATATTGAAAATGGCTATCAACTATTAAAAGATATGGATTTAATTAAATAAATTTAATGACTAGTTGCAAAGGGCAGGCTCCCCTTTACCCTTTCGCAAGCACGACATAATTGTGCAAAAATATCAAACAGGCCAAATTCCGTCACGGCAATGACTCAATTAATATAAATTGCGTCACGGAGATGACGGTATTATGAATCATTTGGTCAGAGTTCGTCAGAGCGGATCAAAAAGAAGCTACAGCTCAACAGGGTTGTTCTAGTCTGAATACCGCCCCAACCTCTTAGCCCTACCCCCATTTCACCTTGCCAAGCCCATCATAATTGTTTATATATAGAGAAAAGATTAATTGAGTCACGGCAATGACTCAATTAATATAAATTACGTCACGGAGATGACTGTATTATGGAAAAGTTAAACAGAGTTCTGTCAGAGCGAATCAAAAAGAAGCTACAGCCCAATAAGGTTGTTATTGTTCTGGGTGCGCGAAGGGTCGGGAAAACAGTTCTTGTTAAACAGCTACTGAAAGAGATTGAGGAGCCGTCGCTTATATTGAACGGAGAAGATATCAATGTACATAACAGGCTCGCCAATAGAAGCGTTGAAAATTACAGGCAACTTCTTGGCTCATATAGATTACTCTATATTGACGAAGCACAAAAGATTCCTGAGATCGGTCAAAAATTGAAGCTGATGATCGACGAGATAGATGGCCTCAAGATAATTGTATCCGGTTCTTCGGTATTTGATATATACAAAGAAACCGGCGAACCTCTAACAGGTCGCAAGTATTCCTTCAAACTATTTGCCCTGTCTGAGCAGGAGTATGAGCAAATCGAGAATCCTGTCTCGAAAATTGATAGACTCAGGGAGAGATTAGTCCTTGGTAACTACCCCGAATTGGTGCATATATCGGACAGGGAAGATAAGATTGACTATCTAAATGAATTGGTGAGTTCTTATCTGCTCAAAGATATTTTGGTATATGAAAATATAAAGAACTCCCACACAATTTTCAACCTTCTCCGACTGATAGCCCACCAGATCGGTGGAGAGGTATCCTATCAGGAACTGGGAAATAAATTGGGTATCAGCAAAAATACAGTTGAAAAATACCTGGATCTTTTGAGTAAGGTATTCATTCTTCATAGAGTTGGAGGCTTCAGCAGAAATCTGAGGAAAGAGATAACCAAGAACTCAAGATGGTATTTTCTGGACAATGGGATTCGAAATGCTGTTGTTTCAAACTTCAACCCCCTTGGATCGAGAGAGGACATTGGTGCGCTCTGGGAAAACTATATGATCGGCGAAAGGCTCAAGCAGCAAGAATACTATAGACTTTACGCCAATAATTATTTCTGGAGAACCTATGAACAACAGGAAATCGATTGGGTTGAGGAAAGGGATGGAGCATTGTTTGGCTATGAATTCAAGTGGCGAGAGACGAAAGCCCGAATTCCATCCCAGTGGAGAAAGGCATATCCAGATGCTTCATATAATGTCATCCACCAGAATAACTTTGATCAATGGTTGAAGAATAAAGTATGAAAGTTAGTGGTTAGCCAAAGTTCGCATAACCCTTCTGCCTCCCCCCCCCTCCAACCTCTTAGCCCACCATTTCCCCTTGTCAAGCCGGTCAAAATTGCGTAAATATAACGCTAACAGGTAAATAGAGCCTTTGATATTGTAGGACGATTGCGAAGGGCTGGTTGGCTGTGGAATTAGCCAGAGCTAGGCTATGCAAGATGGGAGGAGTGATATAGTAATGACCAGAACACCAGAGGAGAAACTCGATGCCGTTGTCAGCGGTGCACGGGCAATACTGGAGAAGCAGAGCTTTATTGAGTCGGCAAGGGCGATTTTCGACCATGCGCGTGAGATGACCGGCGCAGTGTCGGGCTATGTTGCCCTCCTGAATGAAGACGGCAGCGAAAACGAGGTACTCTTCCTGGAAGCAGGGGGCATGCCCTGCTCTGTCGATCCAGAGCTGCCCATGCCCATCCGAGGCCTCCGCGCAACCTCATATAAGACACACAAGGCCACATATCACAATGACTTCATGAACAGCGAGTGGGTGAAGTTCATGCCTGAGGGGCATGTTGTCATGAAAAATGTCATGTTCGCACCCCTGAATCTCAACGGTAAGACAGTGGGGCTTCTTGGGCTGGCCAATAAACCCTCGGACTTGACAGATGACGATGCAGAGATCGCCACAGTTTTCGGCGAGCTGGCAGCAATTGCCCTTGCCAACAGTCGCTACCTCGACCAGCTCAATGCAAAGAACACCGAATTACAGAAGGCACTCGACGAGATCAAAACATTGCAGTCCATACTTCCCATGTGCTCACATTGCCGTAAGGTTCGCGATGACGAGGGGCTGTGGTCGCGTCTGGAGTCCTATGTAATGGAACACACAAACACGCATTTCAGCCACGGACTCTGTCCCGACTGCCTCCGCGAACTCTACCCCGACACAGCAGACGAGATCCTTGCCCAGATGAATTCCAAGGATAAGGGGTAGTTGCCAAATAGTATAATGATTTCCATTGCGCCGATTGCCAGAACTGTATACATATAAGGGTACAAAAGGATTTATCTTTCCTCCTTGTCAAAGGGGGAAGTCAGATATAGGGGGACAATGAAAAAGACGATTATCCTGTTCCTGGTCATTGTACTTGGAATGCTTCTGATCGGATGTGACAGCGATGATAACAATTCAGAGGAAATTCTTCTCTTCGAGGAGAACTTTCAGGGTGAAAACCCCTGGATCATCACCGGAGAGACCGACACATCGGTCATCGAACCCGGTTCCGCAGACGGTGAGGTTAGCGGAGGTGCTCTGTCTCTCCATGCGTCAGGCTGCACCAGGGTCACAGCAACCCTCCCCTTGACAGAGACAGAGCTGATCGAAAGCGAATATGATGAATTGTCGCTCAAAATCGATATTGAGGGATTCAACGCTTCCCCAATCATATCTTCCGGCAACAGAATCGCCATCTCCTTCAGTGGCTTCAATCTGATCATCAAACCCCTTCAGCATTTCGATGACCTTCTGTTGACCTTCAATCTGAGTGGTGGGGACATGGAACTTGCGACTGAGACAGAAGCGATTGAATATACATTCAGCACAATATCAGCGAGTAATCAGATCTATTTATATCTGCAATCACAAGGGCTGGCAGACTGCACCGCCACCGCTGATCTGAGACTGAACAGCATTGAGATTTCCACACGACAGTAGCAGGTCATCACAGCCAGCTCCTTTTGTTATCATTCGGACAACTGTCTGCGCAAAGACCATTTGAAATGAGCTCTTGTTTTCAACCCATTACAGGACAACAATACATTAAATCGTTATGGAGGTAATATGTCATTCAATGTACTGTCCCTGTCCCATGCGCCGGATGCGGACAAGAATATACACAGAAGCGAGATAGACACCGGCTCATATCGCCTTTTCACAGTTGTTGTGAAGGATCAGGCGGAGGCCCTTGAAGTGGCCAGAAAGATAGTCGAAACAAAGGAAATACACAATACTCCTTTGCCCCGGATTCACCCACAGGGATGTGTCCGATTTTCAGAAGCTTTTCGACGGCAAGGTCGGTGTGGCCGTTGCCCGAGGCGACGGACCAAGCAATGCCATATCTGCCCGGATACTGAGAAAAGAGGGCTTTATAAAAGGTTGATCGGGAAAAATGTTGCAATCCCCTCTGCTATTCAGCAATATATAGAGAGTCAGATGGTCGCCATTCGGTGAATGGGGGCTGTTATCTCTAAACATTTGCTTGATGTCCATAGAGCAGGAGAGGATTGTTATGATAGTTGATACAGGGCTTCAGATGTTTCTATTGGTGAGGATTTTCCTGTGTGTTGTGGTGTTTATGCCGGTGGTCAAGGGATGAAGAAGGAGAAATTCTATTCAGAACATAAATTCCTGCCACTTTACAACATAAAGAAAATCGGTAACACCATCCCCTTTCAGGGTAATAATAAGAGAAGGAATTACTTTGAAGGCTGGTATTTCAAGATGGTCTCCGAGGATAGCTCGTCTATTTTCAGCGTCATCCCCGGCATTTCATTATCGGCTGATGGAAAAGAGCAACATGCCTTCATTCAGGTGATCGACGGGCTGACAGCAGAGACAACATATTTTTCATTTCCAATAGAGACATTTTCCTTCTCAACCTCGGAATTTGCAGTAAGAATAGGCGATAACTACTTCTCCAAAGACAGCATTGTCCTGAATCTGAAGGACGGCAACACAACTGTTTCCGGGACAATAGAACATTTCGATGACGTTGAATATACATCGGACAGGCTCCTGAATGCCGGGATAATGGGTTGGTATCGCTTTGTTCCCTTCATGGAATGCTATCACGGCGTTGTGAGCCTGAACCACAGCCTGGATGGGCAGCTTGTCGTCAATGATCAAGTGCATGACTTCAAGGGTGGCAAAGGCTATATCGAAAAGGACTGGGGCTCAAGTATGCCTTCCTCCTGGATATGGATGCAGAGCAATCATTTCACAGACCCCAACAGCTCCCTGATGCTCTCCATTGCCAATATACCGTGGCTTGGCAAATCCTTCAACGGCTTCATCGGTTTCTACTATCATGATAATAAAATACATCACTTTGCCACATATCGCCCGACAAAGCTGGAGCTGGAAGTGGCCGACTCGAATGCCCTGAAGATAAAGATAATCAATCGTGACCATACCTTTCTCCTGGATGTCAAATCGAATACCACAGGTCTGCTCAAAGCCCCTGTCGCAGGTGCCATGGACAGGCGCATTCCAGAGAGCATCGATGCCTCCATCGGGATTACCATGCTCGATAAAAATGGTGAAATCCTACACAAAGACAGCACAAATATCGCGGGACTGGAAATGGTCGGAGATTTCGAGAGCTTGCAGGGAGTTCTGAAATAGTCCTGATTCTTGACTATTGAAATCAATTTCACTTGCTCAAGTTTTTGAACTTAACCGAAAGAGGTGGTTGTAATGTTCAAAATAAAGAGGTGGGGTATTTTCTATCTCTTTATCGTTGTGTCGTTTCTATATGGAAGCGATGAGAAGGGTGCGAAAAAGCTGCCGGATCTGAGACATACCTCATATCCTGAGCTTGGTGTGACAACATCCGGCATTAATCTCGGCTATTGGTATGGCAGATTTGGTCTGCGCCTTTCGCAATATTATTTCAATCCGTTCCACAGCGATATGGTCTTGAACCTCGGCTATAAGCTCTATGACAACAGAAAGACACAGCACAGCCTTAACCTTCTGGCAGGCAGATATACAGGAAGTGACCCCGGCACAGACTATGACTACGCCTATCTGGGAATGGCATATGGCCTGAATTTCACTGTACTTGGGCTAAGTGGATTTTTCGTTGAAGCAGGTATAGCAGCGGTATTGCAGGATAATCTCGGCAATCTCGATGACGATCCACTAGTGCCATGTGTAAAGTTAGGCTACGTCTATCGTTTCACACCAAAGGATGGCCGGTGATCACTATATGCTTCGCGCACGGAGTGATGTGTCATGATTGTTACCGAGATCTTTTGACGTGAAAAAATTAGACTTAAGAAGGAAATCGTCTATCTTCCCTTGAACAAGAGACTTCGCTGTTAACAACTTCAACCGAAAAGGCTCTTCTCCAATGGCTCAAATCCCTGACGTACTGAAATCAAAGCTTGAGCTATACAAACAGCTGCTCGAAGAACAGGGTCTGAGCATGGAGCAGACAGGTTGTTCGGAAGCTATGCCACAGGACCAGCCACCGAATACAGCGACATTGACATCGCCCTTGTATCCACGAGCTTCACAGGCAATCCTTTCATCGACATTGAACTCCTCCTCGACGCAATCGTAAAGGTTGATAGCATGCTCGAAAATCATAACTTCTCACCAGATCTATCCGAGAATCCCTTCTTTCAGGAAATTGTCCGCACAGGCATAAGGCTGAGATAGTCATTTCAGCTTTCAAACCCATTTATCCTTCTTGACAACAACAAACAGATGTATATTAATGTTTAAGAATAAGGAAGGAGTTGACTATGAAAGCACTTTTTCAGGAAGCCCTCGAAAGAATCGAGATGTTGCCGGATTATCAACAGGAGGATCTCATTGAGATCATAAAAGCAAGACTGCGCGACAGGCGCAGAGAGAGGCTGCTGGACGAAGTTGAAATATCTTTGGAAGAGTACAAAAAAGGTGAAGTTCAAAAGGGTTCTGTAGATGATCTCATGGATGCATTATGAGAGAACTTGTCTGGACGAAGACATTTCTCAGAAGGGCAAAGAAACTCTCAAAGAACGACTCACAAATGAAAGACAGACTGAGAGAGACAGTTGAAACCTTGGCAGAGAATCCTTTTGACAGAAGTCTGTAAACCCATAAACTCAAAGGCAAGCTGGACGGTTTATGGTCTGCAAGCATTGACCATCAGAACAGACTCATTTTCACCTTTGAAGACGAAGACGAGCAAAGCAGAATTGTTCTCATAGCAGCAGGCAAGCACGACGAGGTTTATTAGGGGTTACAAGCCACTGTCTTCTAAATCCCTATCGCAACTGCCCCTCTCTGACATGCTTCTCCCTATTTGGAGTAATTTATGGGTAGAGTATATCTATTGAAAAAAAGCCTATGGACTTTTCCACAGATTTCTTTATAATTGAATATGATGAAAAAAGCTGATTACATAAATCATTGGTTGAGAAGCTCTGACCATGACCTTGAGGTTGCCGAAACTCTATACGAAAATGAGAAATATGATTATTGTCTTTTCTTGGGACATCTTGCTTTGGAGAAAATGCTTAAGGCTCTATACATTCAGAATACCGACAATCTTATACCACCAAAAATTCACAACCTTGTGAAGCTGGCGGACCTCGCCCTTATTGACCTCTCGGTAGAGATTGAGCAAGACTTCCTCAAGATAAACCAGTTCCAGCTTTCTACAAGATACCCAGATTACCAGTTTGCATTTTATAAAACTTGCACCCAAGACTTCTCTGCTAAGAATCTCAATCGCATCAAGGACCTCCTACAATGGCTCAAATCCCAGATACACTGAAATCAAAACTTGACCACTACCTCCGTTTGCTCGAAGAGCAGGGTTTGAGCATAGATCAGGCATGGCTGTTTGGAAGCTATGCCACAGGAACAGCCACCGAATACAGCGACATTGACATCGCCCTTGTATCCACGAGCTTCACAGGCAATCCTTTCATCGACATTGAACTCCTCCTCGACGCAACAGTTAAGGTCGATGGCATGCTCGAAAATCACACCTTCTCACCAGATACATCCGACAATCCCTTCTTTCAGGAAATTGTCCGCACAGGCATAAGGCTGAGATAAGTCCATCTACCTCAACTGCCCATCCCTGACATGCTTCACCCTCGGCGGAAAGGACTTGTCGAAATCGGCAAGCTCGTCTTCTTTTACCCAGAAAAGCTCGTCTTGAATAAAGCGACCTGCGATGCCGTTTAGCCTGTCCTCGCCAAGCTCTATTCCCATGAAGAAATCACCGCTTGAGCCGTCCTGCATAGTCACCCCGAAATCATTAGCATTCCTAAAACCGAAACGCGGATAGTATTCCGGGCTGCCCATCAGGAATATCCCGGCATAGCCTAACTCACCTGCAAGGCGTATGGTCTCCCTGATGAGCATACCGCCGATGCCCTTTTTCTGATGCTCCGGCGCAACTCCAATAGGCCCAAGGCAAAGCACATCATGCTCGATCCCATCCTTGTCATCATCTCCCACAACCTTCGCCAATGTTGTCACGCTGTAGCCAAGTACACCCTCGTCCTCAACAGCCACAAGATCCAGCTCACAAACATTCACATCGCTCTGTCTGATTCTGTGCAGTATAAGATGCTCATCACATCCCGGCTGATAGAGATCCCAAAAGGCATCCCGTGTAATCTCCTCAGTCCTTCTGTGATCCTTTGCTTCTGTCCGTCTAATCTCAATGCCCATTTCACCTCCATTATTTGTCCCAAAATATCAATATCTTCAATCCCTGCAACAAATTTCCATCTTGCATTTACCCCCCTCAAACACTATCTTATAATAAGCGATGGGTCGGCGCAGGGCTGTTGAAGGGTGTCCCTTAGAGTATTGAAGATATGTAACAAATCGGCTGTGGAACTCTTTCGGATATCATCTCACCAGACTTGCCCCGGGAAAAAAAAAACCATGGTTCACAGGAGTACATTTTGACAATACCCAAAAACCCCACCATCGCCCCCCGGTCGGCAAGGCTGGCTGCCATTAGTAGTTCGAAGAAGTACTTGCCTAAGTTTAAATTTAATCCCCTTTTCGTGATATTTGCGATCCTATTTCTGCCAATAGCCACCTTTGCTGTCTCATGGCCGCCTTCATCTATTGTCACCCCCGGTCATCCCCACATACTCTTTACACAAGCGGATTCTGCGGAAATAGCCTCCACACTCGGTGAATGGCCCCGCTCCTCCTACTACAACTCCATCTGGTCAAGGGCAAATGGCAGTTCCGGCAATGACTCCGAGACAGCAGACATGGGCAGGGCAGCCATAGCACAGTCCGCAGCTTTCGTACTATACTTCGGTGTGCAGCCCTCCGGCGACACTATGACCACAGCCCAGCGCACAGCCCTTCAGACCAAGGTCATAGACTATATGGAGAACATTCGCTTTCCAGGCGAGATCACAATATATTCCAATGGCTCATTCCACTATCCCTGCCAGCGGTTGATACAATACGCCGTTGCAGCCGACCTCCTGCAGGCAAGGGGCATCACCTACGACAACTCTGCCTTTCTCGACCTCGCAGACGAGATATACAGCAAGGCTACATACTGGCTCTTTACATACGTTGTCGACGATGTCACCCTCTTTGCCAATCACAAGCTCATAGTAGCAGGTGGACTTGGCATGGCAGCCCTTGCCTATCCCGACCACGGCGAGGACTGGATCAATTACTCGATGACCAAGATAGAGAAGGTCATGTTCACAGAGGAGACAAGCCCCACAGCCCTCACAGGCTTTGCAGAAGGACCACACTATTTCAAATATGCCATTGAGCACATGGCCATGCTATTCATGGGGCTGCGCAACTATATCGGCGACCAGACCCTTGCCTACACAGACCCCTGCGGCGGCGACGACAATGCCTCCGTACGTTCACAATATTTTGACCCACGCTATGACAGGCTCTATGAGTGGATATCCTCCATTCGCCTGCCAGACGGCACTGTGCCCACACTCGACGACGGATTCCGCCACGAGGGCTTCTGCTTCACAGCACCCTTTGCCGAGCGCGACCCCTCATATTATTGGAATACCCCAGGCGGCGGATCGCGAATATATGTCAATGTCATGATGTGTGCAGCAGGTGCGGACACAGCAGGCCCAATGCCAGCAGGTCTGACCTCACTGCCCGATGCAGGCAATCTCATCTTCCGCTCCGGCGATGAGAGGGGATTATACTTTCACATGCTTGCGGAGAACGGCGTTGCCAACACCAATATTCACGACCAGTCCGATGCCTGTTCATTTATCATCCATGCCTTTAGGGAAGACCTCGCCATGGATCCCGGCTATATACACTATGACGAGCGGGGCAGGGTAAACGGAGTTACCTCCCACAATACTATACTCGTCAATGGTGGAGGGCCATCTGCAGGCAGCCCTGCGGATTCGTGGATTGAGAAGACCTTCGAGATACCCGGTGTGTACTATGGCGAGGCATCGACAAGCTATAGCAGCTCAGACATTCACCGACGCTCCTTTTTGCTGGACGATATTTTCATTGTCATGACAGATGGCTGTTCTTCAGGCTCATCCCGAGAGTTCACATTTCAGTGTCATGCTGAGGGACTGACAGGGGATGGCACATTCACGGCATCACCATGTGGCGGACGCTGGACAGAGAATGCACCGGCCAACCTCGATCTCCTTGTCACATCGGAGAATGGTCTTGCATCGCTGGATATAGAGACATCCACACATGAGGTCTCATATAATAGCTGGGCAGATCACAATGTAGTCAGAGCACGTAAATCCGGCACGCAGGTGCGCTTTGGTGCAGTCATGATCCCCAGTCACGACGATGAAGGCCTGCCCAGAACAGAGGAAATCGATCTGCCAGGAGAGCTTGCAGGACGATTTGGCTTCCTCGGCAGGGAGGGGGTCATACTCGGCAGTCACGAAGCTGGTGTCATATCATGGGGTGGCGACTGGATTTTCCCTGAAGTATGGGGTCACGGCAGCTTCATGACAGTGTTACTCGACTCTACAACGTCAAAAACCAAGAACATTGTTCTGATAGACACGGACTCCCTCCGCATGTCAGACGGAACGCGCATTGTCGCTGCAATGCCCATGCTCTTCGCCCTCGACATAGATTTAGACACGGATATGATGACAGGCATAAACAGAGGCGTAGCCAACACTATAGAGATTGACATGCCCGACGAGCCGACTCTTGTTACAGGCGCGACATCCTATTCTTGGTCAGATGGCGTGTTGACGATGCAGCTTGCAGAGAATGCCACCTTCACAATAGACATGACACCTCTGAATATTCACGAGGAAATGATAGAGAAGGGTCTTTCCCATGCATATCCCAATCCCTTCAACTCCCGTGTGGAGATTGAGTTGCCAGATAATGTCATCGAACTTGTCATGTATAACATTGACGGTGTCGAAGTAGATAGAATCTCGACCGATGCGAGCAGTATAATATGGCAGCCCGAAGGTCTCCCCTCCGGTGCATACCCCTATGTTATCAAAACCTTCGATGGTATGCAAAAGGGTGGTGTTCTTATCTATATGAAATAGACAGGCATGGCTTGATTGACATTCCTTCAGTGTAGATCTGCGTTCTTACGATAGGGAAATAATAATTTTTATCATTCCAGAGGAGCATCATGAAAATCAATTTCGATATGATTGGTCTATTTGTCGGAGATCTCAAGGAGATGGTCGAGTTCTACAGGGATGTGATTGGCATTGAGATAGACTGGAATGGCGAAGGCCCCAGAATTCAAACACGATGGTATACGCTTTGCAATGTATGAGCGGAAGATGCTCCCTGATTTGATCGGTCATAAGCCAGGCTATCCACCCTTTCCTAACTGTACTTTCGAGCTTGCCATCGATGTGGGCGAGCCTGAGAATGTCGACATATATTTCAAAACTATGACGGAAAGGGGCGCACAGCCATTATATGAACCACGCAACGAACCCTGGAATATGCGCTCTGCAATGATAGCCGACCCTGACGGTAATATGATAGAGATTGCAGCGCAGCTTTGAGGCTAAAGCTATGTATACCGCCTGAACTGATTATAAATAGCCTGTGTTTCAAAGACCCAGATACCCTTTTGAGTGACAGGGTGCCTCCTTGGGTTACAGAAATTTAATCTGGTAATATCGAACCTTCAACTTTAACAAAAAGAGAGACAGCGGCGGCACCTCCCCCGGTTTTTGAGATGCCACCGCCTTTCAGGAGAGATTATTCAAGGTCGGGCAGAGGAGGTCGATTTGCCCTGCCGAGACTCTGAAGATATACCGTAGCCCAGGCTACTATGAAACTGATCAATAGAGCTATTATAAATGATGCAAGACCCCTCTGTGTCCTGAAGGCAAAGTTCTCCAGCCAGCGTCCCATAGCATACCATACAATCGGCCAGGAAATGACATTGGCAACCAGCACTCGCTTTGTGAACACCCTGCCGAACATCCCGGCTATACCTGAAGGGGTTGCGCCGAGTACCTTGCGTATGGCTATCTCCCTGCGCCTCCTGTTGATGGTGTGGGAGGCAAGCCCGAGAAGCCCCAGTAAGGATATGAAGAGGCTTATGCCCGAAAGCACTCCAAATGCAGCAGCTGTGCGCCTCTCAGATTCATACATATCTGCGATGACATTGTCGAGTACATAGGTCTTGATCGGGAAAATGGAATTTGTCTTTTCCCACATGCCCTTAAGGAAGTCCTCCACAGCCGGTCCTCTGCCCTCAGCATGTCGTATCATATATACATGCAGAATGGGATAGGCGAAGATGGTGATAGGCTCTACCGGATTGTGAAGGGAGGTGTAGTTGAAATTCTCCACAACAGCACCGATCTCTGTGTGTATGTGACCGGGACTATCGGCCTGCCCTCTGTCAAGGGTCTTGCCGATTGCCTCTTGGAGAGTCCAGCCCATCTCTTCGACAAGGGCTCTGTTGACAATGCTCTTTGGATTGACACCCTGTATCTGTGTTGTGTCCCAACCATCACCGGCGACGATCTGCATGTCCATGAAGTCGATATAGTTGTCTTCAACAAAGATATAGTTGATCGGCTTTTCAATCAGTCCTTCATCGGTTTCTATGTAATGGACAAGCCTTCCGCCGGGTCCGACGGGCACATTCGATACCATTGTTATGTCTAGAATATCTGGGTTTTCTTCCATTTTGTCCTTGAAGAAGTCCTTATTGGCTGCGCTAGCCGAGTCGGAGAGTGCAAAGAGAATGGCATTCTCAGTCCGCATTCCCAGATCCCTGTTCTGCATGAAATTGAGCTGATTTCTGACTATCAATGTTGATATGATCAGAAATACGGCGATTGTGAACTGCATGATGACAAGTGCATTGCGGACAATTCCGGTTTTCGGCCCCTTTTCCTCCCTGAGCACTGCATTCGGTGAGAAAGACGAGAGATAAAGGGCAGGATATAGCCCCGACCCCAGACCAAGGATTATCACCAGACCGATGAAAAGTAGAATGGCAGTCGGGCTGTAAAGGGGTGTGAGATCGAGCTGCATATTTGTCAGTTGATTAAAAAATGGCAGTGTTAATGAGGCGAGAACGAGCCCGAGTATCACCGATACAAGGGCGATTATGGTCGATTCTGTGAGGAACTGCCAGGTCAGAATGCCGCGTGTCGCCCCGACCACCTTGCGCATCCCTACCTCACGTCTGCGCTCGAGTGCTATGGACGTGGCGAGTATGGTGTAGTTGATGCAGGCAATGACGATGAGCAGTATCCCGACAATGGCGAATATCTGCACATATCTGAGATTTCCAACCGGATAGTCATATTCAAGGTCTGAATGAAGGTGAATATCCCTGATGTTCTGATATATTGGCTCAAAGGTTGAGCCTATCTCATCGCCAATAGACTTCATGTATTTATCGTAGAATACATCGTTTTTCGCCTTGAGGTCCTCTATAGTTGAGCCCGGTGAAAGGAGTATATATGTATTGAGATCAGAGAACCAGAAATTCCTCGGATTGTTGATGTCCTCTGTCTGAGTTCCAAAACGTGAGCCAGCAGTTGAGCGGGAGAGAAGACCGTCAAATGGAACATGGGAGTTGCGAGGAGGGTCTTCGATTACGCCTGTAACTGTGTATACAGTGCCCGAGCCACCTGTCATCTGTCTGCCGAAGGCAGATTCATCGCCGAAGTATCTCCGGCTTGTCGAGCGGGTTAACACCATCGAGCCCGGCTCTGTCAGGGCATTCTCAAGATCGCCGGATATCTTTTCATATGTGAACATCCGGAAAAAGGTAGAGTCTGCAAAGAGAAAATTCTCTTCGATGAATTCCCTGCCATCGTCGTGAACCAGCTTGGCATTGGGGACTACCTTCATCCTTGTGAACATTTCCACTTCAGGGAACTCTGTCTGCAGGGCGTTGCCGATTGGAATAGGGGACAGGGCAAAGCGGTCGTCATTGTCCCTTATCATGTAATGTGCACCGACGCGGTATATCCTTTCTGCCCTTTTGTGGAAATTGTCATAGGATGTCTCATGGTTGATGTACAGCCCCACAAGTATCAAGCATGCAACAGCTATAGTCAATCCTGCTATGTTCAGAAATGAATAGAACCCTTGCCCTCTTATATTTCTAATGGCTGTCTTAATATAGTTGCGTATCATTTTACCTCTTCCGGGGGGCAGGCCGGAGATTATCTGATCTCCAGCCTGCATGGGGATGTCTTAGTGAAGTTTCGGACCTGGTTTTCTTATCCTTGCACTTGCTGTGAGAATATTTCCTTCGCAATCGTGGGCTGTTGCCGTGATAACAGCCTCGTCAAGCAGGCATAGTCTGACATGGGCATTCCCTGTGTACCGGTCGATCTCTACATTCGGGCTGGATGACTGCCATTCCACCATGGGAGGAAACTCGATTACCTCACCATGTTCATTCTTGAAAACTGCAGTATAGGCCACGCTGTCGCCGGATTCAAGTGCAACTAATTCCGGAAGCACGTACATCTGGCAGACATCGCATGAGTCCGAGACAGCGGGATCAATGTCATTACCCCCTGAAGAGAATGTGCAGCCTGTCAGATTGAATGATACGTAGACTATTGCCAGAACAGCGAGCATGCCTACCATGTTAATTGTTTTTCTCATTTCGTCCTCCTTAATATGTTGTGAAAATCTCCCATTACATGAAATCCCGACCCTCAACATCGAGGATTTTTCCGTCAAGCATCTTTATCACCCTCTTTGCGTGCTCAGCATGGGATGGGGAGTGTGTTACCATGATGATTGTGCTTCCCTCTTCATTGAGCTTGACGAGGAGTTCCATAACATCACCTCCGCTCTTTGAATCGAGATTACCTGTCGGCTCGTCAGCGAGTATCAGCTTTGGCTCAATTACAACAGCCCTTGCAACGGCAACCCTCTGTCTTTGTCCGCCCGAAAGCTGTCCGGGATAGTGCTTGCTCCTGTGGGCAATGCCCATTCTCTCGAGGGATGCATTGACCATTTCCCGTCTCTTTGCAGATGCTATGCCCTGATAGAGAAGTGGCAGCTCTACATTTTCGAATACAGTCAACTCGTCGATTAGATTGAAGCTCTGGAAGATAAAGCCGATATTCTCCTTTCTCACCTTAGTCCTCTCCCCCTCGGATATGGAGGTCATATCCTTTCCGAGAAAGTGTATCGCTCCGCCTTCGGCTCTGTCCAAAAGGCCCAAAAGGGAAAGAAGTGTAGACTTACCACAGCCGGAAGGCCCCATCACAGCGACAAATTCGCCCTCCTTTACCTCAATATTGATATTGTCCAGTGCAGTTGTCTCGATCTCATCAGTGCGGTATTTCTTCGTAAGGTTCTCTGTTTTCAGCATAGTTACCCCTTTATTACAATTCTGTCCATGTCCTTGTACTTTGCATAGGATGATGTTACCACAATTTCCCCCTCTTGCAGCCCTGAGAGTACCTCGTAAAATTCCCTGTTCTGCAGACCGATCTCAATGTCCCTTCTCCAGGCAGTATTTCCCGATTCGTCCATGACAAAGACAAATTTGCCACCCGAATGGGAGAAGAAGCTGCCCCGGGGCAGAAGCAGTGCCTCCCTGGATTCTCCGAGCTTGATGTCCACACGATAGCTCTGACCCGATGCAATGCCTGCGGGGATGGTGTCGGTGAAGGAAATCTCCACAGGGAATGTTCCGCCGCTGACATCGGGCAAAGCTTTCTTTACCCTCGCAGAATATGTCTTGCCGTCATTAGCAGCCTTGGCAGAAAGACCCTCCGTAACCTGTGTTACATATCTTTCGTCAACTGTTCCTCTGAGCATATATGAGGTAGTATCATTGATCTGAGCTATGGGCTGACCCTTTGCCATGGTCTGCCCTATCTCGCATGACAGGCCTGTTATCTGTCCGTCTATTGGGGCCTTTATTGTCAGATTGTCGAGCTTTGTGCGGAGCAGATCAAGGTTCTGCCGCATTCTGACTATGCTTCCTTCAAGTTGGTCTATCTGCGTTGCCCGATATATGGAATCCTTGACGCTGCTTCTTTCGAGCAGATCGAGCTTGTTCTTCAGCCATGCAAGCTCTTCTTCGCTCTCCTCCAAAGTATTCTTTGCGAGGTGCCCTTTCTGTTCAAGGAGCTGGTGGCGTTCGAGCTGCCTTTCCTTGACGAAAATCGAATGCTCCAGATCTGCAATTCTGGTCTTGATGTCGAGGCTGTTCTGCTCCATGAGAAGTCTGGTATTCCGGAGATTATTAACCTGCTCGGAGAGACTCGCCTCCCGCGACATGACTGTGAGATTGAGATCGACATTGGAGAGTGATAAAACAGGCTCGCCTGCCTTGAGGTAATCGCCGCTGTTTGCGAAAATCTCCGTGATTCTGCCGCCTTCTTCAGCCTCAATGAATACTTTCTGCTCAGGCAGAGCCAGGGCAGTGAAAGATATGTAGTTATGGAAATTGCCCCTTCTGACAGAATCAGTCTGTATCATCCGCCTGTCTATTCTGTATGTTTTGCCATTTCTCGTCAGCGCAAAGATGCTGAAAAGGACAAAAACCGTTATGGATGTCACAGAAAGAAACCGACCCTTAGTCCAGAATCTCCTCTCTATCCTTTTGTCCATGGGGCTGTCGATCAAGTTGATCACCTTTTACCTTCTTAACTTCGCCTTAGTAATTGCCAAAAGTAACTATTGTTTGCCATATACTACTAATATCGACCCCCTTTGTCAAGACCTTATCTTGATTTTTTTTACTTTTTCTTCAAATGGGCGTTTTTTTTGGGGACCGATCTTAACCTCAAGGGAGGCAACTGAGAATAAATGCTTGATTTATGGCTACTAATGTTCTTTCTTATTGTGGGGATAGATAAGTAACTAACATAAGGAGGCGGGTAGGCTTGAACGAAACTGAGATCAGTCTGTTGATGGATTTGGGGTTCACTAATCTTGAGGCGATGATCTATATCGCACTTCTCAAAGAGCCCAATATCACCGGATATCGTGTATCAAAGGTAATTGGCAAACCAGTGCCAAATACATATAAAGCCCTTGAGTCCCTTCAGAACAAGGGCGCCATTGTCACCGACCAGACACAGAAGAGCAAGGCATATACGCCACTGCCTATCACCGAATACCTTGACCAGTTGGAGCAGGGCTTCCATCAGAAACGCAAAAAGGTCGAGAAGGCGCTGGAGAAAATTGGAGAGCCGGATATCGACTACGGTATATTCAAGCTCGACTCTCTGGAACAGGTCATCACAAGAACGCGCACTATGATTGATGGTGCTCAGAACACAATTTTCATCGACTCCTTTCCCAGTCCTTTTCCACAGATAAGGGAGTCTCTTCAGAGGGCGATCTCGGAAGGCAAGCTGGTCTGGATCAGGAGCTACGACAGCTATGAACTGGCCGGTGCTGAGGTCTTCTGCCTTGAGGATGAACAGCGATATACTGAGCTATATCCGGGAACATGGCACAATATTGTCGTTGATTCAAAGCAATATCTGATGTGCTTCCTCGGAAAGAAAAGGGAAGAGGTTGTCGAGGCCTTCTGGACAAATAATCCATATCTTGGATTAACGGCATTCAACAGCTCAGTGCAGGAATTTCAGGTAATACGTCTTATTGAGATGCTACTCAAAGAAGAGCCACACGAGAAGATGAAGATGGAGCTGGCAAGGCTCCACAAACTCGTTTCCGACAATAACCGCACAAAGGAATTCTTCAGCAGCCTGTTCAAGAAATAACAAGGGGGGAAAATGAAAAAGGCACTGTTCCTTGCAATGCTCTTTGCGGCATGTCTTCTCGCAGAGGGAGAGACAACATTTCACGATTTTGACGCAGTGACAATTGATGGTGACACAATATCCATGTCAACCTTTGCAGGTAAGAAATTGCTCGTTGTCAATGTCGCATCAAAATGTGGCTATACATACCAGTATGAGGGGCTTCAGAAATTGCACAAAAAATATGAGAACTTCGAGGTAATAGGCTTCCCGGCCAATAATTTCATGAACCAGGAGCCTGCCCCCAATCTCGAGATTAAGAAATTCTGCACATCAGAATTTGGCGTCACATTCCCGATGATGGCCAAAATATCGGTAAAAGGCGAGGATATACATCCCATCTATCAATGGCTGACAGACCCCAATGGAGACGGGGAAGCGGAATATGAGATCATGTGGAATTTCCAGAAATTCCTGATCGATGAAGAGGGCAAGATAGCCGCAGTCTACGGAACAAAGACAGAGCCGATGGACGATAAGATTGTCGGCTGGATTGAGGGAGAATAGAAGTCATTTTCAGCTCACCCTCCCTGCCTTTGCCTGAGTCCCCGTGCGCCTCTTTACCGTGATAGTTACTTAGAACGCCGTATTGCCCTGGCGTATGAGCCCTGACTTAGAATATTAGATCTACTGGATGTATGAGTTGTGCACTGTTGATTGCTGTGTTGCACAGAAGCTCTATATGTTTGACGTGGGTCTGCGGAGTGTTGTATTGTCGATCATGAGAATGCACCATAGAGAACATGCCATACTATATCCAGCACAAAATGTATAATAACAGCACTGACAAAACCGTGTTTGCGATATAGATCGGCAGCAGCGAGGGAGAGCGAGCCATTGAGAATGATGAGCTCCGCAAGTAGTATCAGCGGAAAATTCATCGGATCTGTTATGCCTACTATGTACATCACGGATGGCAGATGGGCAAAGGAAAAAAGAAGTGCCGAGACTATGGCGGCTACCCAGAATGTCTTCTCACCTGTTGCGGTCTTTATGAGCTTGCCGAAAATCCATAGCAGGAAGGTGATTACCACAAGTCGAAACATTATCTCCTCCCCTATGCCGGCAGCTGTTGAGGCGACAATGGATGTCGGAAAGGGCGGATGGGGGATTCTGCCCAGCCCGTTGAAGTCTGCAAGCATTATATCCAGAAATATGAACATGACACCGAGGACAATGCCGTAGAAGACAGGCTTCCAGACAATGTTCTTCATGGAATCACCCTGTTTCCACATACCCGGCAGGCCCAGCTTGGGATTGAGCCGGAGGGCTGCATAGCCCAGACCACCGTAGATTATCATCATCATGAAGAAGGTCATGATGGCGAAGAAATGTTTCGGCAGAGGAAGCTCCATGTCCTTTGGCACGAAATCACCCATGGGCAGATAGATATTGATGCCCGCTGCTATTCCGAGCAGAAGCACAAGTAAAAGATATGTATTTCTCTGGGGCTTTGTCCAGATAGGCGGTTCTGCGCAGCTCTGGCAAACCGGGTTTTCCCCGTTTTCATGTCGGCAGCTCTGACAGTCCATATTTCTCCTTTCCCTTTATATATAATGATAGAGATAAAGGACACAATGTAAAGGCATTTCGTAGGTATCGAAAGGCTCAGATGAAAAGCTCTTCGCCGTTGTCGGGTGATGTTTCCCTCAGGACATATCGCTTATTGGATCGGGGTTCTGAGTCGAAGCGCAGCACAGGTCTTCGGACAAAGCCGCCTATGCGCTCGGGCAATTCCTTTTTCCTTCTGACCCTTTTGGGCTTGTCCGGCATCATGGCGATTATCTCCTCCTCGGACATCTCTACAATCAGGGTGTCGCGTTTTGCAGGCTTTACTCTTTTGGGTTTGATGGGTGTGTTCTTGCGAATCTCCCAGATTCCAAAGGCTATGGTGTTCATACCGATATTCCCGAAGGTCATGATAAATGCTGCCTCACCCCGATCGAACATCACGCTGGAAAGAACAAGGGTGATAAATGAGAATGCGCCTGTGAAAAGGTATCGCTCCCTTGCTGTGAACACCCCGACTACAATGATTATGAGCGAAGCTGCGCCGCAGAGATATTTCTGGAGATTGTTTTCGATCAATGTATAAGGTATGAGTGGGAAGAATACGCCTTCGTAAACAGCCATTATCAGGAGAAATAGACCAAAGAACAAAAGCGATCCCCATATCAGTGGAGCAAGCATCATCTCGCCCTTTTTGATTCGCATCCTCGCCGTGACGAAAAATGCTATCAGAACAGGCAGAAAAAGAAGGGGGGCAACTGTGCCGCCATAGAGATCTATCAGCGCATAACCTGCTGCAGAAAGGGCAAGCACGCCCCATGGAATGTCAGAATATCCGTCCAAAGCATCACCTCCAGATTAATATTTCGGCAGCAGGGAAGACAATGTTTAGCCAAGATCCCCTTGAGGTTGAACTTTTTTTGGAAAATGTCAAATCTAAGGATTAGGATAAAGAAAAGCCCCACCGAGGCGGGGCTTCTCAAGTCTATGAGTTAAAGACTATTTCATCAGAATGAGTCGCTCAATGCTCACCTGATCAGCAGTCGCTACCCTGAGGAGATAGACGCCCGACTGGACAGTCTCGCCATCCTGTGTTGTGCCGTCCCATGTGAAGGAAACATTGCCCCTCTCAGAGATGTCGAAACGCCTAATCAGCTCACCTGTAACCGAATATACAGCTATATCTGCTTTGCCTTCAAGGTATGTGCTGATCATAACAGCAGAGTTGAAGGGATTGGGGCAGGCTGTGAGCATGGCCTTTTCTGTCGGGAGAATTGGACTGTCCTCAACATCGAGAAGTCCCTCTGTGCCGAATACATAGAGACCGAAGCCCTCAACAGATGCTGTGATTGTATTGGTCTCGATGCACTGCCAGCTTGTGACGCGCTCCCACTCGCCGCCGTTATATGTGTAGAGCCTCAGGTCTTCCTCATTGATGACAAATGAGCGAATGTCATTGTCATTGTAGTGTATTGTGAAGTTTGCAGCAAGGTGCTCGGGCAGCAGCCCTGAAACAGAGCTTGTCCTGAAGGCGACAATCGGCTCAAATGGGGTATATGGAAGAGCTTCCATAGGCTGTCTTGACAGCTTGAGCTCCAGAGGAACTTCGCCTGTGAGCATGAAGTCGGCATCTATGAGCAGATTCTGACCTGAGCAGCCCATGGATACAGGGACTATCCTGTCAGGGGGTGCTGAGAATGTCAGATGCTGGGCATAGAGGGCATCCACTTCGTCGATATTGCTGGATCTTCTTTCTACATCGAAGGTGTTGATCACAGGGTCGGAGTCGATGACGCTGCTGCCATCGGTGGAAAGTGCCCTTATCTGATATCTGCCATCACCAAGTGCATCTGCATTGATATTGATGTAGTAGGGCGACATTCTGTCCGGGTTCACACCTGAATCCATAGAGAGAAGCTCCGGCATGGCTGGTGTGATGTCCTCCCATACGTAGCTGCCCTCCGGTCTTATCTGGAAGCGGATATCTCTCAGGGAAAGATCGCCCCTCAGAAGCGGCTCTGCCGATACAGTCAGGAAATCGCCGGATACCTTTGCACCCGGAGCAGGTGTCTTGATGAAGGCCTTACCGGGTGTAACAATTGTCTGCGGTGTGATATTGACTGTTGTTGAATAGACATCGCCATCTGTGCATCCGCAGCTTGAATTGACGACAAGGGTGAATGTATATGGCTCGCCCGGGCGGAGAAGACCAAGGGGTGTTGTCCATGTGGTCTCTGCGCTGAATGTTGCCAGCGGTCTGGAGAAGTCGACATCCGGCGATCCACCGTAGATATGATACTGATTGACCTCGGGAACGCTGTTCCATTCGAGGAGAACCTGCGCATCCGGCAGTGGTGTCGGTCTGAGGCGATTGGCAACAACATCGTAGCTGCGCATTTCAAAAATGCTGCCAAAGGGTATTTCCTCAAGTGTGGCAAGCACCTTTGTTACCTGATAGAACCAGAGACCTGCAGGGGGATCGTCCTTGAAGGAGCCTGTTGTGATGATCTCCGGATTTATCCTCTCAAATCCTGCATCGGGCGAAGTCGATCTGTATACATTGTAGCCGATCAGATCATGGAGGCGATACATCGCAGGGAACTCAAAGGTTGCGCTCCTGCCGCAGCTTTCCATCATCGGCTCTTCGATCATCACAGGCTCGACATATTCGCTCTGTATCTCGTAGCATGTATTGCCTGCAATATCCTGACCCTCTGCAAGGAAATAGATGTATTCACCCTCGTGGGATGCCCAAAGCTCACAGATCTCTGAGGAAATCTCGCCCTCGCCGCCTGTGACCAGTGGCGTCCACTCGAGCATCTCCGGGTCTGAGATTCCCGATTCAACTGAATATGCATATGAGAAGACAGTTTCATCTGCATCAACCCCGGAGTTCTCGTCCATGATTGTTACTGAGAAGTCCGCACAGCTTGGACCTGCTGTGCCCTCGCAGAAAATGACCATTCCTGGTGTGGAATAGGACGACATGCCAAGGACATCATCGACGCCAAAGGTGACATGGGAAAGTGCATGGCGTGTCTCGGGTGTGCTCATAACGCGGAATGTTATCTGATAGCCCTCTGGTACTTCGGAAATATCGAGAAGCTGGACAATGAAATCGCCCTCGTCCGGGCCTTCTTCGCAGAATCCACCCTCGCCTGTGAATATGCCACAGGTGCTTGTGGAGAAGACTGTATATCCGCATGTTCTTGCGGCCTTTGTGGAGACCTCGATCTCTGTTGGCATAGTCTCGACAGTGAACTGGAATATGTCTGCCTCAACTGCACCGTCCTCGCCGAGACCGGGCTCGCCGTCCTCGAACTTGATGCCTGTCAGTCCGCAGGTGGGGTCTGTGCCCATCTCGACTACATAGTCGATGCCATCTCTGCCTGTGAATGTATCGCAGGCTGCTATGCCGCCGCCGAAGCAGATCTCATAGTCGCCGATTGTATAGTAGCCGGAGGGGGCAATGTCGGGCATGATGCCGAAGGTTATATGTGACAGGGCGTGATCTGTTGCCTCGCCTGTGAAGACGCGCCATGTGAATATCGTATTGCCGTCGCCTGCATCCTCCATGTCTAGAAGCTGCACTGTGAAACCGCCCTCATCCGGGCCTGACTCGCAGATGCCGCCTGTTTCTATAGCTGCGGCGCAGTCATAGGGCATAAAGCTGGTATAGCCGCATATACCTGCCGCCTTTGTCGATACATCGATCACAGGCGGTATGGCTGCCGTAGGTATCTCGAACTGGAATATATCGGCTTCTATTGCTCCGTCCTCGCCGAGACCGGGCACGCCGTTCTCGAACTTGATGCCTGTCAGGCCGCATGTCGGGTCGACACCTGTCTCGACTGTGTAATGAACGCCATCTCTGCCCGTATATGTGATGCATGTCTCATCGCCTGTGCCGCCGGAAATGTCGGGTATAACCCAGTCGGTGAATGTGACACAGTCATTGTCGATAAGCACCACAAAGCCTGCTATGCCTTCTTCATTGCCGACATCGTCTATGGAGTAGTACTGAACATTGTATGTGCCTGAGCCTGTGAGGACAATCTCTGTCCCCTCCATCCAGTCTCCGCCGTCAATGGCGTAGTATGTTGTCCCTGTGATGTCGAAGCCTGAACCGCAGACGCCGTCGTCCCTTGTGAGGGTGACTGTCACGTCCTCGCTCTGCCAGCCTGTCGGGGCATCGTGTGTTGTGACCGGTGCTGTGTTGTCGATGAGTATGGGCCCTACTGTCATCCAGTCGGAGTATAGTTCGCCGTCATAGGCCCTTCCGCGAATATAGACCTCGCACTCATTGAGGTCAGATGTCCATGCATAGTCTGCAAGTGGATCATGGGAAGCTATGGCGGTCCATGTTTCGAGGTCTGTGGAGTATCCGTATTCGACGCTTGCAACAGGGCCATCCGGGTCTTCGGACTCTGAGGATATGACAATGTCGTCCCTGTATTCCCCTGCAACAGGGTCAAGTGCTGTTATGACAGGGGGATGGTTGACATATTCTATATGCTCTGTCTGAATGTCCGAATCGCAGATATTGCCTGCATTGTCCACTGCCTGAGCCATGACATAGACATATTCGTTCTCATGGGAAGGCCAGTCGGCTGTGATCTCTGTTGTGAAGGGTGTCCATGTGATGGATAGAGGATCTGGGGTCTCAACTGTGCCAAAGGCATAGAATGTCGTGTATTCCAGCAAGCCGGAATGCTCATCTGTGACTGTGACGGATACGGGCAATGCGCCTTCGTGATCCTCGTCAATGTCGGGTATGCTCCACTCTGTGAAGACCGGGCATTCCTTGTCGATCATGACTGTGAAGCCATGCGGTGCTTCCTCATTGCCGACATCGTCCACTGAATAGTAGAAGAACTCGTGGATGCCTGTCTCTGTCAGACCGACCTCTGTGCCCTCCTCGAAGGCGACCTCAAGACCGTAGAAGGTCGTGCCTGTGCCGTCAAAACCCGAACCGCAGACGCCGTCATCAGGTGTCAGGGTAATGGTGACATCGGTGTTCTGCCAGCCTTCAGGGGCATTGTCTGTTGTGACGGGTGCCGTGTTGTCGATGAGAACAGGGCCTACCTCAAACCATTCTGAGAACAGCTCTCCGTCATATGCCCGAACCCTGAGATATACCCCGCACTCGTTCAGTCCGGATGCCCAGACATAAGGGAGAAGCGGTGTATCGAGATTGACAACAGGACGCCATATCTCGCCGTCTGTGGAGTATTCGTATTGCTCCATAGCGACAGGACCATCGGGGTCTTCAGTCTCTGCGGAAATCGTGATGTCGTCTGCGAACTCGCCCTCTGTTGGTGTGAGGGCCGTCACAATCGGTGGATGATTGACATGCTCTATGAACTCTGCAAGTACCGCTGATTCGCATTCATTGCCTGCATTGTCCGTTGCAATGGCCTTGACATAGAGATATTCATCCTCGTGCATGGGCCAGTCTGCGTCTATTTCGCCTGTGAAAATCTCCCACAGAGTACCAGGCTCCGGTGTCTCTGTCTCGCCAAAGGCGAAGTAGAGGTCATAGCCCAAAAGGCCGGAATGCTCGTCTGCAACTGTGACCGAAACAGGAAGAGTGCCTATATGATCCTCGTCAATCTCAGGCAGCGACCAGTCAGTGAATGTAGGGCAGTCTGCGTCGATTGAGACTGTCGCTGTTTGGATCTCCTCTGTATTGCCGACGTCGTCGACAGAATAGTAGCTGATCTCATATATGCCTGTGCCTGAGAGAAGAACCTCCGTGCCTTCCAGCCATTCGCCCCCGTCTACTGAATAGAATGTCGTGCCTGTGCCGTCAAAGGCAGAGCCACATTCGCCGTCGTCCGGGGTGAGAGTCACAGTAATATCTGTGTTCTGCCAGCCCTCCGGTGCATCGTCTGTTGTGACGGGTGCTGTGTTGTCGATTAGTATCGGTCCTGCCTCGAACCACTCGGAATAGTCCTCGCCGTCAAATGCCCTTGCCCTTAGCCAGACCTCGCATTCGTTAAGCTCCGAAGCCCAGTCTATGACTGCATCGGGATCGTCTGATATGGTGAGGGGCAGCCATGTTTCACCGTCTGTGGAATATTCGTATTCCTCCGAGAGAACAGGCCCTTCTTCGTCACTGGAAGTGGCAGAGACTGTTACATTGTCTGCAAATTCGCCTGTATTGGGGATAAGATCGGTCACAACGGGGATATGATTGATGTCATAGTTGCCGCGCACCCTGACATAGATAATGTTCACGCCCTCTGTTGTCCAGCCTGTGCCCTGAAAGACGAGGTCGGATGAATCTGTTGTTGGGTGGAAGTTCAGGGGTGTAGGGTCGCCGCCGCAATCTGAGCCACAGCCACCGATATTGTAGAACCAGGTGGTGCTGAAACAGCCCATGTCCGGGATATGCTCTGTGTGATTACCGAGGGAGGCGTCCATGGTCTCGTGCTCCTGCTCGCAGGGATAGTAGCGTAGATATGCGTCCACTACATAATCACCCGGAGGCAGGTTCAGATCAATGACCAGAGGTGGCTGATCAACACAGACGGAAATAAAATTTGGCAGAAAACGCCTTTCTCCGCCGGATGCCCGGGGGTCGGATCGGACATCGATTATTCCTGAATCATAGTCGTATGCATAGAGGCATACGATCGAAAAAAGAAAAAATGGCAAGACTCTTCTCATGGAGTTCTCCTATGTTTTAAATAAAAATTAACCTTCTCTTAACTATATAGTATAGTCGGCAGTTTTTCAATTCCTTTTTTGATTTAAATGCCTTATTTTTCCTTTAGATAAAAAAAAATATTTTTTGTCAAGGAGGCACATGAACTGGAGCAGGAATCTATGTAAATTGCTGATATATATCTCATTTGCGCTTGTTATGTGCCTTCAGGGCGAAAGCCTTGTGGTCAAAGAGAGTCTCTTTCCCTCCTATGTTACCGATTATATAGGCAATTCCGATAGTTTTGATGTACTTGTCTATAGAACGGGTATTACCATACGCTCGAATGTCATTTCAGATAAGGTGATTCAAAAAACGAACATATATCTTGATGGCGACATAATAGAGACCATTGAGAAGGGCAGCAGTATTTTTGCAATAGGCAGAATGGGCTATATCTATGCCCTTTCGATGGATAAGGGTCAGCTCACACTGATCGACACCCTTTCCCTCGACTCTGAGCTGCTTGATATGGATATAGATGACGACAGAATGGCTGTAATGTCCGATAGCCTTGTCTTTACAGCCGGTCTTGAGGGTTTCGCTGATCTCGACACCGTCATATTTCCCGTAAAACTCTCCTCGATAGTCCTCAGCGGCAACAGGATTTTCGCTGCTCATGGTATGGACAGCATCTATATATCAGTTGGGGATAGCATATCTACCTTTTTTGTGGGGAATCCCGTCGAAAGACTGGAGGTCGCAGGCGACTACCTGATGGCAGTCAGCCTTGAACATCCTTCACGCCTATACGACATAACAGGAGAAAGGCCCGTGCTGATAAGTAGTTTCGGCGATGAAGGCGAGTTCTTCACAGACTTCGAGCTGGACGGCGAATATCTCTATGCATCGGTAATGAACAGGGGACTTACGGGCTGGTTTATTGGCGAACTGCCGAAAATGGAGAGAATAATCTCGGCAGAGTCGTGGAAGATCTCCCGAACACTAACAATCAAGGACAGCCTGGCATACATTTCCAACGGCCCATCCGGCCTGTCGATTTTCAATATCTATGAAGAGAATCCGGTGGAATACCGCCCCTTTGCTGATGTACTGACCATGGACATTGAGCTGACAGAGCAGGCACCGCTCGTTGCCCTCGGAAAGGCCGGGATAGCAGTATTGAAAGATGGTGAAAATACACTCATACCGACCGAGGGCTTTGCACGGGACATATCCACAGCAGGCAGGCATATACTCGCCTGTGTTGAGGGTGTTGGGCTTCTGGCAATGAAACAGGACACATCCGGCATTCCAAAACTGCTCCACACGATACCCACAGAAAGGACATTCGCAGCAGGGGGTAATGATCGCTTTTTCGCATATCATGACATGGCGGATGGCAAGCTCCATTTCATGCGAAGAATGGGTGACGATTTTCTCGGTGCCAAAGAGATCGGGGTTTTCGAGCATCGGTTTGTGAGAGAAATGGCCTTTGACAGGGATTTTTGCGCTGCAGCTCTGGACATGGGAGGATTCGCCCTCTATGGACTGGGCGAGGGCATATCACCCCTTTCTCAGATAAATACAGGCGGAAATGTGAGGGGTATATATCTGGAAGGGGATAGGTTATATGTTGCCGACGGTAGGACCGGCATATCAATGTGGGATGTCGGCGATCCATCTTCCCCTAGCGAGATATGGAGCCACGCTCTGCCCGGGGCATCGGACATAGTTGTAAACCCTCAATATATCGCAGCTTCAAGGGATGATGGGCTGACACTCATGAAAAACAATGGCCAAAAAAAGCCGGAAATCCTTGCAGAACATCACAATGCAGGCCTCGGCACAAGGGTGGCAATGACGGGCAATCGCATATACATGGCGGACCAGTACAGCCTGTTTGTGTTCGACATTTCGGAGTAGTCCCCCTTGGGAAAATTCATTAGGATGTTTTGAGACCCCTTGGGTTTCATTTCTGTCACTCTCTGCAAGTAAGCTAACACCTTTTTAGAAAAATTATTCCCCTTTTTATATATGAAAACAAAAGGCTTCCGCCCAACTTTTGACTTGACTATATAAAACGCCGTCTCTATTATTCCTTGTACAGGTAAATCAAGGGTATTCAAAATAGAGAAGAGGTCAGTATATGAGCAAAAGAGCTATTGTCTTGATCGGTTTTGTGCTTGTAGTAAGCGCATTGGCAGTTGACATGAACTATGTCGAGAGAACCACAGGTCCACAGAAGGGCGACCGCTACGGAACATTCATGGCACCCATCGGCGATGTGAACGGCGATGGATATCAGGACGCTGCCATAGGTGCTCCGGGTTCTTATTCCCTGAAGGACTATGCCGGCAAGGTATATATTCACCTCGGCGGTGCAGCCTTCAAAAAGGAAGCTGATCTTGTTCTCGCAGGCGAAGCAGGCGGCGACCTCTTCGGTACATCCATCACAACACTCGGCGACATCAACGGCGATGGCATCGACGATTTCGCAGTAGGTGCACCCCGTTCAGACGGCTCATATACAGATGCAGGCAAGGTCTACATCTACTACGGCGGAGAGAAGCTCTCCCCAAAGGCATCCCTTGCACTCACAGGCGAGCGCGCCAATGACTGGTTCGGCATCTCCATTGCAGGGGGCAAGGACGTATCCGGCGACAATCTCCCCGACCTTCTGATCGGCGCATCCTATGCCGGCTCAAAATATTCCGGTGCTGTCTATGTCTTCCTCGGCGGCGGCGATTTTGGCAGCCCTGCCCTGAAGATCGAGGGCGAAAAGCCCGGCGACAACTTCGGACAGGTCATAGCCATGCCCGGCGACATCTCCGGTGACGGAACAGGCGACTTTGTTGTTTCAGCAAGCTATGCGGACGCAGGCGGTGTGAAGAACTCTGGCGCAGTATATCTTTTCAAAGGCGGCGCAGTCATCTCCAAGACTCCGTGGGTCACCCTTGAGGGTAAATCAGCGGACGAGAATTTCGGCTATGCTGTTGAAGGCGCAGGCGACATGAACAAAGACGGCATCATGGACATTGTCATCGGCTCCCTCGGCGGCGGACCTCGCAGAGAGGGCACAGCCTTTGTATATGCCGGTGGTCAGGTCATCCGCCCACAGGCATATATGGAGATTTATGGCGACAATCCCAAGGACATGACAGGCCGCACAGTCACCAGCGCAGGTGACCTCAACGGCGACGGCTATTCCGACATCTTCGTAGGCTCTCCCTATTCCGACGACGGATACTACAGAAATGGCCGTGTCGACATATATCTCGGCGGAGCAGAGGCAGACATTCTCTCCGACTACCACATTCTCGGCGAAAGACCCGATGCACAGTGCGGCTACTGGGTCAGCTATGTCCCTAAGTTCTACGGCAAACGCGGCGGACTCTATATGGTAGGCTGTGCAGGCAAAGAGAGCGGCTTCAACGACTTCAGCACTGTGATATTCTACAGATAATCACCAATGCTCATAGACTTTCAAAACCCCGCCTTGGCGGGGTTTTTCATCTATATTCGATCTGACCAGTAAAACGGTTTTCGCCGATTGTGAACAACGGCAAGTATCTCGATTTTTTAATCGAGAATTCGATAGATCAGGCTTAGAGGAAAACGTTGCATCTGAATTCCCCTCACATTAGGGGATTTTAAAATTGAAGAGGCGAGAGGGAAATCTTTGATGTTTTTTAACATCGCTTCAAACTCTTTTAGATATTGCGCACCTAAGCCTCTTCTCTGTAACTCATAATATTCAATGTTTGAGAGGTGCTCTTTTCTGGCGGCAGGATGATAGGTAACAATCATTTCAACAGAGAATGTGCTTCCCTACTCACCACATCCTCGGCTATCGTTTCGACCTTTCCTTCATCAATTTCTTTTGCCCTTTTCTCTGCCTCTTTGACAATGTCATCTTCATCAAGGCTGATCAAGAGAAAGTGGGCAAGTTCCGCCCTTTCCGATGTAGTCAGAGCAAGTAATTTTTCCTTCAAATCTGCAAGTGTCACTTTGACCTCCTAAATCTAAATACAGTATAGCTCTCTAAGGCTAATCAGTCAAGCAATAGTGCTATGCCTGATCAACAGTACAGCCTGCACTTTCTATAGGTAAAACGCCCCCTGAGCGGAGTCGAAGGGAGCGGTTACGAAGGGGCAATCAGCAACCTTTAATAAAGCACTGGTGTTTTCAGCTTCCCAGATTCCAGTATAAAAACAATCGGTCAAATAGCCTAATCCCGCACGCAACGAACGGAGAACCCGGAGCTCGTGAGGTTGACGGCCCGGACCACACCAGAACCATAGTAGTACAGGCTGCGGTGCCAGGCAAGAGGGGTACTGTAGGAGGAAGACGACCAACAATGCGAATAGTCAGACATACCGTTGAAGGTACCAATGATCCTACGATACCCGGCAGGAAGCAGATATAATCCACTCTCGCCGAAAGCCGAATTATTTCTTAAGTCGCCACTCACCCATAAGTCATACCCACCCCCCATCTTACTGCCTTCATTAGTACCTCGGTGCCCATCTCCGTCTGCTTCCAAGGGATCCATTCCAAGATATATCTCAAGCTCCTGCCATTCTTCATCAGTCGGAACATGCCAGCCTTCGGGGGCAAGGTCACTTGGATCATCTACGGCATACCAATTATAGAGCAGACCATAAGTTTCGATGTTGGTTGGGTCGTTGTCGTATGCGCAATAGGCTCCGGTTTCTGTGTCATCGAGGTTTAACCATTCAAGAGAATCGGTTACATGGTCTATTGGTGTGCCATCTCTGTAATGCGTAACCTTTAGGTTCTCAGCCATCCAGCATTGATCGCCTATGAGCACTGTCTCATATACATTGCCGTCTATGTCGGTGACAGTCGGTGGGCAGTCGCAGGTATCTTCTTCAGTGCCTATTGTGAAGCTGTCCGTTGAGAGAACCCAGTAGCCCATAAGTGGCTCTATAGTCTCGGCTGCATCGTAGGCAGATGTCACTATATTATATTCATATACAGGCGGAATTATCTGTTCAAGCGTATCGAGATATTCCGCAGGAAAGGGACTATCGCCACCACCAATAAGATTCCAACCCACATCGAAGTGATAGGCCGGGTATTGGGCGAATAGCGCAGTTGTTGCTAAAAGGGTTGTTAGAATGAAATATGTCTTGAGTTTCAAAGTTTCCTCCGATTTGTGTTGTTTGCTTTTGCTGTTTTCTTTTTCCAACAGCAAGCTTCGCTTGCCCAAATAGTCTAATCCCGCACGCAACGAACAGAAAAACCGTTTCGCTCAGCATTGTACAGCCTGCACACACGAGAGTCATCGTATTTCAGATGGCGGCTCCATGCAATCCCTGCACTGCTCCCAGACGACGACCAGCAAGAAGTGTTGCGGGAAATAATGTAGAAGACTCCATCACCACCGCGATACCCTGCAGGAAGTAGGGAAAGACCACTTTCTCCAAATACTGAGTTGGCTCGCAGAACGCCAGCTTCCCAGAGGTCATAAACACCTGCCATCTTGCTGCCTTCATTGGTTCCACGAAAGCCCGTTTCATCCGCTGTGGTAGAATCCATGCCAAGATATATCTGAAGTTCCTTCCACTCGTCATCGGTTGGCACATGCCAGCCTTCTGGAGCAAGTCCACTCGGATCATCGACAGCATACCAATTATAGAGCAGGCCATAAGTTTCGATGTTGGTTGGGTCGTTGTCATAAGCGCAATAGGCACCGGTTTCTGTGACATCCAAGCCTGCCCATTCTGTATCATCGGTAACATGGTCTATGGGTGTTCCGTCTCTATAGTGCGTGACCTTCAAGTTCTCAGCCATCCAGCATTGATCACCTATGAGTACTGTCTCATATACATTTCCGTCTATATCTGTTACAGTGGGGGGCAGTCGCATGTATCTTCCCCTATTGTGAAGCTGACCGTTGATAGAACCCAGTAGCCGACGAGTGGCTCTATTGTCTCGGCTGCATCATAGCCGAATGTCTCTGTATTATATTCATATACAGGCGAAATTATCTGCTCCAATGTATCAAGATATTCCGCAGGAAAGGGACTACTACCACCTCCAATAAGATTCCAACCCACATCGAAGCGATAGGTTGGGTATTGGGCGAATATTGTGCTTATCAATAAAAGGGTAGTAAGAATAAAAAATCTCTTGAGTTTCAAAGTTTCCTCCGATTTGTGTTCTTTACTTTGTGCATTTCTTTTTTTTCAAAGCAAACTCCCTTTGCCAAAATTGCCCAAATTGCCTAATCCCGCACGCAACGAACGGAGAACCCGCTGCTCTTGGAGTAGTTGTACCGAGTCACATCCGAGCGGCCGTAGTACAGGCTACGGTCCCAGGCACTAGGTGTACTGTAAGAGGACGACGACCAACAACTAGAATAGTAAGACATATGGTAGAAGGGCCCAGCGTTGGTACGATACCCGGCAGGAAGCAGATCTAATCCACTCTCGCCGAATGCTGAGGATTCTCGTAGAAACCCATCCTCCCAGAGACCATAACCCCCTGCCATCTTACTGCCTTCATTGGTGCCTCTCCATCCGGGAGAATCTGAAGCTGCTTCACTCATTCCGAGGTACATCTCAAGGGTTTTCCACTCTTCATCTGTTGGCACATGCCAGCCTTCGGGAGCAAGGCCACTTGGATCGTCAACTGCATACCAGTTGTAGAGAAGACCGTAGGTTTCAATGTTGGTTGAATCGTTATCATATGCGCAACACCTAGAGGGTTGGGGATGAACCCCAGCTCCCCATTCTGTATCATCTGTAACATAGGGTATCGGAGTCCCATCCCTTAAATGTGTTGTTTTCAGATTCTCTGCCATCCAGCACTGGTCGCCTATGAGTACTGTCTCATAAACATTGCCGTCTATGTCTGTTACTGTGGGAGGGCAGTCGCATGTATCTTCCCCCATTGTGAAGCTGTCCGTTGAGAGAACCCAGTAGCCCATAAGTGGCTCTATAGTTTCTGCTGCATCATAGTCGAATGTTGCTGTATTGTGGGAAAAAACAGGCGGAATTATCTGCTCCAATGTATCAAGATATTCCGCAGGAAAGGGACTACTACCACCTCCAATAAGATTCCAACCCACATCGAAGCGATAGGTTGGGTATTGGGCGAATAGCGCAGTTGTCAATAAAAGCAGAGCAAAGATAAAGATTGTTGGGATTTTCATTGGTTGACTCCTTCGCTATTTTGGTTTACTGTGTATTGTGAATATACTCATTTCCGGTATTAACACCAAAGTCTTATTTTAACTCTCTTACTCCATCATGCTATCAAAGGATCCGGGGATTCTGTGAAGATAAGCATGGTAATAGCCAAAAAGGTGTTGTGGAGTTGGAGAGTGCTGTTAGATTTACGGTTGATACAGGGGGAATATCCATGAAAAGAACAAGATATAAGATCGGCGAAATTGCACAGAGATTTGGGGTCAGCATACGCTCATTGCGATATTACGAATCAATTGATCTATTGCCCCCCAGCTTCAAGGATGAAAATGGGTATCGCTACTATAGCAAATCGGATGTCCTCAAATTAGAGCAGATTCTATTGCTGCAAATGCTCAGCTTCTCACTTCAGGAAATCAAAGAGCTTATAAACTCAGGCAATATTCAAAGGGAACTATCGGTGCAAGAGGAATATGTATCGAACAAGATAAAGTACTATTCCCAGATAAAGGAAAATATTGTTAAACTGAAGGAAAGCCCGAATAAGGATATAGACGGCATTACCGATGACATAAGACAATACTATTCAGCCATAAGTGATCAATTCCATGATAGCGAAAGCGTTACAGCCAACAAACAGAACGACAGACAACATGAAGAGCTTATCACACTCTTGCGCGATCTTTTGGATGATACCTCGGACGAGGACACTGTATATGGGAGAATCGTTGGTATTCTCCCAGGCCTTAGGACACCTGAGTTCAGTTCAAGGTTCTTTACACTCCTGAGGCTGAGCAAAGGCAACAGGTTCAAGCTCGATGAAATCGATAGAATTGAAAAAATATTGATAAAAATGAGATTCTCTGTTGACTCTGACATTATGTGAGACCCTATCTTCGGTTTAGATGCAAGTTTGATGATAAGTCAAATTTGCCATGCAAAACGCATAACTGAAGAAAGGAGAATCTATGAGCGACCATGAACATGGTGCAGATCTTCAAAGGCTTGCCAAAGAACATGGCATGTCAGTTGAGGAATTTGCTCAGAAAAGTGGTGTCAGATTCAATGAAGACGGCTCTCATTCATTGGAAGGTCATACCGTAGAAATGATGAAAAAAGAGTACACAGAAGCTGAATTGAAAGATTTGGCAGTACAACACGGTATGTCTGTTGATGATATCCAGAAGCATATTCAATTCATGAAACAGCATCACGACTAGTCTCATGCAATCCCTTTTCGAGCGATCGGGAAGGGATTGCTCTTTCTCCCAAGGGTTGCAGCCCATAAATCAGTATCTTTTGGTTATCACACAGAACTACCAGACAACTGAAAAGAGCCCGCGACTCACCAGCAATACCTCCCTTTTTTACACTTATTGTATCTATTTGTGACACCCGTGTCACACCTTCTCAATTTTTTTCACAAAACCCTAAATTTTCCCCTTGACATCCAGATTTTAATCTCTATCTTAGCACAATGATAGCCACCTTGCTAAATAGGTGGCGCAAGTGGTTGAAAAGTAATGGGATAACTACTAAAGGTAAGTCAAGGGTATATTGAAAGACAGACGCAAACCAGACCTTGTGGCGCAAGTAATTGAAAAGTAAAGGGATAACTGTACAGGGAGGGGTAAGTTGTTTTAGCACCCTTTGTGAGGTTATCCATAGCATTTGAAAAGTAAGTTCGAAAAGAGGCGAAGGCCTCACATAAAACAGTTTCATATCAACACAATAAAAGGAGGCATCATGAAGCTCAAACCCCTTCAGGATCGAGTCCTTGTCAAGCCCGACCAGGAAGACGAGAAGACATCAGGCGGGCTTTACATCCCAGACACAGTCAAGAAAGAAAAGCCCCAGATGGGCGAGGTTATCGAGGTTGGCCCGGGCATGACAGACGATCAGCCACTCAAGGTCAAAAAGGGCGACCACATCCTCTTCTCCAAATATGCAGGCAATGACATCACAATCGACGACACCGACTACATCATAATGCGCGAAAACGACATACTCGCAGTCGTAGAGGACTAAGGAGGCATCATGGCAAAAGACATTCAGTTCTCACAGAAGGCAAGGGATCACATAAGAGACGGCGTTCAGAAGCTGGCAAAGACAGTCAAGGTCACACTCGGCCCCAAGGGCAGAAATGTCCTCATCGACAAGAAATTCGGCTCACCGACCATCACCAAAGACGGCGTTACAGTCGCCAAGGAAGTCGAGCTTGAGAATCCATTCGAGAATATGGGCGCACAGCTCGTAAAGGAAGTGGCATCAAAGACATCCGACGTAGCAGGCGACGGAACAACAACGGCAACAGTCCTCACAGAGGCTGTTTTCCTAGCAGGCCTTAAGGCTGTTACAACAGATGTCAACCCAATGGCACTCAAGCGCGGTCTGGAGACATGCACACAGGCAGTCGTAGCCGAACTTCGCAAGCTCTCCCGCGACATTTCCGACTCCAACGAAATAGCACAGGTCGGCGCAATCTCCGCCAACAATGAAATGGAAATCGGCAAGCTCATCGCCGATGCCATGGACAAGGTCGGCAAAGAGGGCGTTATCACAGTGGAAGAGGCCAAAGGACGCGAGATGCAGCTCGAAGTAGTCGAGGGCATGCAGTTCGACCGTGGATACCTCTCACCCTATTTTATTACAGACCCGGACTCAATGGAAACAGTCCTCGAAGACCCATATATCCTTCTCTATGACAAGAAGATCTCCGTCATGAAGGACATTCTCCCCATACTCGAGCAGATCTCACAGCAGAGACGCTCACTCCTTATCATCGCCGAGGACGTAGAGGGCGAAGCATTGGCAACAATGGTTCTCAATAAGCTCCGCGGCACACTGAAGATCGCAGCAGTCAAGGCCCCCGGCTTTGGTGACAGGCGCAAAGAGATGCTCAAAGACATCGCCACACTCACAGGCGGAAATGTCATCTCCGAAGAGCTGGGTATGACACTGGAAAACACCCAGATGTCCGACCTCGGTCAGGCCAAGACAGTCACCATCGACAAAGAGAACACAGTCATCGTTGACGGCGCAGGCACACAGGAAGACATCAAGGGTCGCATCGAGGAGATTCGCGTCCGCATAGACAAGGCAACCTCCGACTATGACAGAGAGAAGCTCCAGGAGCGTCTCGCCAAACTCGCAGGCGGCGTTGCAGTCATCAAGGTTGGCGCATCCACAGAGACAGAGATGAAGGAGAAAAAGGCACGCGTAGAGGACGCACTCCACGCAACACGCGCAGCAGTCGAAGAGGGCATAGTCCCCGGCGGCGGCGTTGCACTTCTCCGCGCATCCAAGGCCCTCGACAATGTCAAGCTCGAAGGTGACGAGGAGATAGCCATCGGCATACTCCGCAAGGCACTCTCCGAGCCACTTCGCCAGATCGCAAAGAATGCAGGTGAGCCGGGCGATGTCATCGTCGATCAGGTAATGAAGCAGGAAGGCAACTATGGCTTCGACGCAGAGAAGCTCCAGTTCACAGACCTCCTTCAGGCCGGCATCATAGACCCGACAAAGGTCACAAGAATAGCACTTGAATCGGCGGTATCCGTCAGCTCCCTCCTTCTGACCACAGAGAGCGTCATCACAGACCTCCCCGAGAAGAAGGACGCCGCAATGCCAGACCCAGGAATGGGCGGCATGGGCGGAATGGGCGGCGGAATGGGAATGTACTGATCCCACCCCTGCCAATATTATGATACAGAACCCCCGGCTGATGTCGGGGGTTTTCTGATAAATGAATAACGATGAATCTTGACAAAGACTCAAGAATATACGAATTTACTTTGGTGCAATATGGAAAAATTGAATCCACAAGAGATAAAAAGGGTCGCCGAACATTGGCTTGCCCGTGCCGAAGAGGATAGAGCAACCATGAAGCGGTTTTTTGCGAATAAAGACTATCCCTGGGCACTGTTTCTCGGGCATCTGAGCCTTGAAAAGCTGTTGAAGTCAAAATATGTAATCCATACTGGGAGTCATGCACCAAGAATACATGACCTTTATCGTCTCGCTCTCTTAGTCGATATAAGACCATCGGCGGAGAAATCAGATCATCTTGATCTTATAACTACCTTTAATTAGAATACAAGATATGACGACTACAAAAATGACTTCAGGCAAAGATGTACAAAGGAATTCACCGAAAGATGGCTGGAAAGGATAGGTGAGCTTTGGCACTGGATAGAGAAAGAGCACTGAACATAGCGAGAAGATATAGAAAGGCTGTCGAATCAGAGTTTGAAATTGTGAGCCTTTGGCTATATGGTTCATGTGCCAGAGACATGAGTGACGAGATGAGCGATATCGACATAGCCGTAATCCTGAAAGAAATCACATCACCCATGGAAATTTCACTGCGCCTGATGCAGATAAGGCGAGAAATCGACAACCGCATTGAGCCATTTCCAATAAGAATGTCCGACTGGAACAGGGAAAACCCCCTCGCCTTCAACATAATGCACGAAGGAATTGAGATTCAGGCATAGCTGCAAGAAATGGAAGTATTTTGTGAATGGGAATTTACTGATCCCACCCCTTCAAAAAGACGATACAGAACCCCCGGTGAGAGAATGCCACATTCCGAAGGAATTAAAAAACCCCCCGTTTCCGGGGGGTTTTACATATCTATCCTGAATGTGGATTAGATGATCTTTTCGACGTAAACGCCTTTGTCGGGCAGGAAGTTGCCGTTTTCGAAGGCTGCCTTTGTCAGGACAACCTTGCCCTTTTCGGCCTTGCCTGTTCCGAGGTTTACGTGTACGGAGCGCAGACCGCCCAGCCACTTGCGTCTGTCTGCAACATAGAGCAGATCGCCTTCTTTGGCCTTGGTCTTCTCCATGTCTTCGGGGTCGAGGTATACCCATTCCTCGTCGCCGTCAATGACGACCATAGGACGGGTGATACGCTCGCCGACCTCTTTCTCATTGGGCTTGGAGCCCTTGAAGAATTCCTTGCCCTTGAAAATTGTGGTAAGTGTAAGACCGTCGATGTCCTTCTTGGGCTTGGTGAAAGGTGTGAGTATGAGTGCGAAGAACAGACAGGCAAGTATGCCGAAAACAGCTCGGAAATACTTGTAGTCGCCGCCTGTTGCAAAGCCCAGGCCACCGAGCTTCCTGTGGGGAACCATATGGCTTTTCTGTCCGAGTATATCCACAGGGGCCTTGGTTTCCTTGTCAACGCCGTAGTTACCGATGGCATCATAGACGAGCTCAGGCACAACCTGATGTATCTCATACTTGAACTCGCCCTCTGGCAGGTTCTCGAACTCTGCAAAATAGAGCGTCTGTCCCTCTATGTCTGCCTTCACAACAGCAGATGATGCCATGCCCTTTTCGAGGACAACCTTCATGTCAGCAGGGGTTGCTCCCTCTGGAACAGGTTCGGGATTGATGCCCGGTTCTGATGGAACGCCATCTGCGCCCATTGTCCATGAAAGGACAATATTGCCAGAGTCGGACTGGAAGGCAAGGGGAGTCATCTCTGCAATATTGTGTGGAACAAGGGCTTTATCTGCCACTCGACCCTCACGCCATGCTGCGAGCTCTTCATCGTCGTCGTCGATGGTCGCCACAACATTGAATTTGAGAAGACCGGCTGGCTCTATGATGTGGAAGGCGTATTTCGAGCGGGGCTCAAGTCCCTCAAGTCGGGCTGCGAAGCGGTGCATTGTCTTTCCACCCACGACCTCGTCCTTAGTGTACAGAGGTGCTCTGTTCTTTTCGGGATTTTCTCCGCCTTTGACCCAGTATTCTACAAGGTATTTGCTCTGTGTGACGCCCTCGTCATCCTTCTCGAAGACCTCTCCCCAGTTATAGGCTGAGCGCGGACCCATGATCGGACCGTCCTCCCATGCCTCGAAGACCACCTCGGCTGTTGTGCCGTCTGAGAGTCCATGGGTATTTGAGAGCGGAATTATCATCTGAGGGAAGAAGATGGAAACAGCAATGGCTAGACCGCCGAGTATCATCGACCAGAATGCTGCATTGGGGCTGAATCTCTTCCAGAGAATGCCGAGGAGTATGACCACAAGCATCGGAGGGGTGATTGCTGCCACAAAGCCATAGTGAATGGCGAGGATTGAACGTGTATTTGCGAAAATCGGGACAAGAACCAGTCCGATTATGGTCGCCAGTATGGAGATCACACGGGATGCTTTGAGATAATGATGATCGTCCCTATTTGGGGCGATGAGCGGCTTATATATATCGAATACACCGATGGCAGCCGTAGCGTTGATCAGTGTGTCGATTGTTGACATCAGAGCCGCTGTAAGTGCTGCTATCACAAAGCCGAATATTCCCGGACGGGCAATCATGTTCGAGACGAGCATGAACACATCCTTGGAATTGACATTTGTGGAGATCTCGCCGCGTGTTGCCATGGCAACGGCAACCCAGCCGATGCTGCCGACAACAACAGCTGATATGGGCATGAGAATCAGGGTGTTGAAGGTCAGGGTCTTTCTGCCTTCGTTAACAGACTTGACTGCAAGATAGCGCATGATGAAGCCCTGATTGATGAAGGTAAAGGCCATAGAGCCAATTATACCCTCACCCCAGAACATTCCTGAATACGAGAACTCCGCAGGTGTGTGGAAACCGGGGAAGGGCAGTCTGTGGGCCAGATCCATGCCGTGCCACCAGTTGCCCCAGCCCATGACATGGGTAATGCCGAGATACAGCAATATCGCGCCGGCAATATAGAGGAATAGGCCTTGAACAAGGTCTGTGAAGATAACCGCCGTCTGACCACCTGTGGTGACATATATAGCTGATATAAACGCAACTACACCGATACCCAGCCACATAGGAATACCCAGAAGTGCCTCGAGGGCAAGGCCCATGAGATAGAAGTTAAGACCGATATATCCGAGGAGATAGATCAGGACGAAGAATGTTGCTACATTCCTCGTCTTTGTGTCGAATCGTCTCTCGAAGAACTCGGGCACGGATTTGATACGCATGTAGTAGATGATCGGAAGCCAGCCGAACATGAACAGCGGAATTATTAGCCAATCATTCAGATAGCTCATCGTAGATGACATACCGGACATAAAGCCGGTCTGTGCATATTTCAGGAATGAGTAAGAGCCGATTCCGGTTGCCACAAGGGAGGCTGCAATCAGCCACCACGAGAAACGCTGGCCGCCGAAGAAGAAGTCACTGGTGGACTTCGAGAATCGTGCAAAATAGGCACCAAAGGCCAGAATGCCGCCGAAATAGACGACAAGGATAATATAGTCGATGGGTTGTCCCATTAGATTTTCGAACATTTCCCACCCCCTATACGTATAAGGCCACAAGGGTCCAGCCGGCAAAGAAGACGGCAAGGCCAATGAAGCCGATTATAAGCCACATGAACCACAGGCGTTCCTTCTTAAGGCTCAGATTGGCTGCACCCGTCTTGACGACGACGAACAGTGCCAGAGCAAAGAAGATTCCGCCTACGATGAACTGGTAGAGGTAAGTACCCCATACATTGAGTTGCATAAGCACTCCTTCATCAAGGTTATTCTTTCCATTCGATATCAAAAAACTGAGATCTTTCGTTGTGCCCCAGAACATTATTAATAAAAAATTTAAGGGCTTAACGCAATAACAAAAGAGGGCCAACCCAAAAGGGCAGCCCTCTCATAAGAAAATACTATTTTGCCGTTGCCCAGCGATCGTCTGTTTCAGGGCTTATCGGCGAATGGTTCTTGAGATAGTCCTCAATGGCCGTCCGCAGGAGAATACCCGTGAACTTGACCTTCTCGTCCGGAGCATCGGTGAACTGGGGTATGCCGTAGCTATAGAATATGTAGTCATTTGTGGAGAATACATATTCTTTATCAGGGTCTATCGGCTCGCCTGTCTCCGAATCGACTATGGAGACTATTCTCTCGCCCTCGGGGTTTTCGCCATTGTAGCGCACCTTGACGCCGCCAATGAGTGCACCCCCGTATTTGCCGGCAATGCGCTCAATTACAGCCATTGCATCCCTGCCTGGCATGCGGACATTGACGATCTTATTGTCAAAGGGCATAACCGTGAATACATCCTTGCGTGTGATATTGCCATTTGGAAGGCTGGCTCGGATTCCGCCCATATTGACTATGGATATATCCGAGCCTGTTGCCTCTATCATGGCATCGCAGACTATGTGTCCCACCTTGTTGGATGTGGCATCGCCCCTCTCGAGCTGCCCCTCGCTCTTGGCTATGACCTTCATGAGGTTCTTCTCTGCATCCAGTGCAAGGGAATCGATGTATTTTTCCATTTCAGGCTCAGGCCAGAAATCGTCGGAAAAGAGCGTGAATATGGCATCGTTCTTTGCAAGAGGTTCATAGCCGAGGAAAATGCCGGTTTCTCTGTCGAAGAGGAATTTCACACCGCCGAGGCCTGAACCCTGCGCATAGTTCTGGAAAACCATCATATGCGTTTTGGAGTCCTCCCAGGGCTCGTGATAGCCGACATGGATATGTCCTCCAAAGGCCACATCAATGCCTGTCACGTTGTGGGCTAACTCAACATAGTTTGTCGAGTAATACGGCGTATCCTCAGGATTGGCCTGCTCTGCCTCGTCCTTTTTCATCTTCATATATGTCTCATTGGCATCGAAGGGCAGACCCATGTGACCGGAGAGCATGACAAAATCTACGCCCAGCTTGCGGAGGCTGTCAGCATATATCTGGGCATACTTTATCTCGTCGCCAACTGTCAGAACATCTGTATTGCCGGGCAGGGACATGCCCTTTGTATCCCTTGTTGTGATGCCGATTATACCGACCTTGATCCTCTTGCCATCTGGTATGTCAAACTCCTTTATGATAAAGGGTTTGATACCTGGAAACAACTCTGTTTCCTCCTCATTTACGAAGAGATTGCCAGCCAGTATTGGAAATTCAGCCATCTCTATGAGACGTTCGACATTCTCGTGACCTGCGTCGAATTCGTGATTGCCTATTACAGTTGAGGTTATACCCAACCTGTTGAAGGCACGCACAACAGCCTCACCCTCTGTGAGAGTGCCGACCGGTGCGCCCTGCCAGAAATCCCCCTGATCGAGAACAAGGACTGCATTGCCTGTCTGCTCTGCATAGTCCCTGTATCTTTCGATCACAGCCGTCTCCGAGGAGAAATTCCCAAGCGGCGGAGGGGTTTCCGGGTTCATGAATGTTGCTTCGCTCTTCGCTATGCCGCCGTGCCTGTCATTGTTGAAGAACACGATCAGCTCCCAGGGATCGGCAGCCATAACAATGGCCGATGTGAGAAGCAGAAGGAGCAATGTTATCTTGCGTGTCATTATCACCTCTTAAAAATTGACATTCACGCCGACACTGCCGAAAAGGCGGGAGTCCTTGACGTGTTCGAGGGTTTCCGACTCGCCTTCCTCCGGGGCATCGCCCGTCGGGAACAGGGAGTGATAATAGTAGTTGCGCATCTCATATCCACCTGCAATGTCTATTGTGGCGTGCCATATCCTGATCTGCGAACCTGCTGTGAAGCCTGTTGTCACAATCTCCTCATTGAGGGGTATCAGGTGATGATAAGCACCTGCACGGAACATCGTGCCCGAAGGCAGAAGATGCTCAACGCCGAAGCGGAAGGCCCATGCGTCCTCCAACTGCTCGAAGTTTGCGTCCTCTTCGCCAAGCTCCGACCATGCTGTGTTCTCCGCCTCGAAAACAAGACGGCTCATAACATAGCCTGTGGGCTTCCAGCAGAGGCCGAAGCCAAAGGTGCTGGGGATGACGCTGTTCAATGGTGCCACATCCTCGGCCTTTACCTGTGGTCTGTATTTCAGGCCGATCTCAAGATGCTCTATTGGTGTCGCAACTGCACTTATGTTTATTGCGGTGGCGGAATATTCCGTTGAGAGGCTGTCCCTGAGAAGGAGATTCTCGTAGTTCTGGACAAGCCTCGTGTCCATTGCCGACCGCTCGTAGTCTATTGTGCCGGAGAGTATATGCACTCCTGCGCCGACCATGCCCCAACGGGATATGCGTATATTCGCAGAGACAGCCGGGCCTGCTATCAACCCCTCCGATTTGATGTGATTGGTGCCTGTGATGACATCCGACTCATTGCGAACCTGCTCTTCATATTCGTAATTGGCATCGTAGAAGGGTGCATAGCCAACGGATATGGCAGGGGAATATTCTCCACCGAGCCTGTAGCCTGCAAAGACAGAGGCCCTGCCCAGTGTGCTCTTATTGTTCGAATATGCGGTATATGCAATTGTGGAGCCGAAGCTGTCGAACAGGGGTATTTCCCTTCTTTCGACCTGTTGGATGATATTTCCACCGACATGGGCGAAAATCCCCTCCTCCGGTGCAATGCTTGCCGGTGCAAAGGGTGTATTGCCGGCCCCTTCAGGCGGGAGGATGGAAAGCCCTCCCATAGCCATAGATGCCGGACTGCCCTCAAGGGGTCTGTCCAGCATGAGCATCGTATGGAAGCTCCCGCCGAACATGGACACCGAAAGGGCAACTGTGATTACCATTAATAATATTTTTTTCATTATATCCTTTCCCCCTTAGAAGAAATAGTCCAACTGAAGCAGCCAGGTTGTATTTGCATTCTTGACGCTGCCGCCCTCCACATTGGGGTCTGGCGAATAGTCGTCTCTAATGTCGATATTGTCGGTTGTCAGTGGTGTGTCGAAGGACATCTTGAATGTCACCGACATATTCTTTGAAAGCCTGTCATTGATCGCAGCCCAGACCCTGAGTGCATCGGATTCGCTCTCGAGAACTGCAAAGTCATTGTTCTCGAAATTCCACAGCCAGCCCTTATAGACTATGGCCTGTCCCTTGAGGTCTAACCTTGGGGAAAGCTCAATGTCATAGCCGACCATCAGACCGTCGGAAGGATCGACTGCCGCGCCGGGCGTGGGGCTGTCGTCCATGGGATCGCCGGGACCTGTGAAGCTCGGCCTTGGTGGACTCTGATACTGGGAATGCACGATCTGGAAGTCAACAGTGGAGTAGTCCGAAAGCCTTGCAGAGGCGGTCAGCCTTGTCTCGTCAACATTGAATGCCATATAGGACAGCGTATTGGAGTCGAAGCGTCCCTGCCATTTCTTCCAGAGCTTGATCATCAGCTTGCCATTGGGGCGATAGTTGGCCTTCAGGACTATTCTGTGATAGTCGGCCATGTCCGTCAGCCTTGTGAAGGCATCGAATTCCAGCGTGCCGTAAAGCTGTCTGGAAATCCTGCCGAACATCGACAGATAAAAGCCGTCCTCAGCCTGTGGCCTTGGGCTGTACTCCGAGAGATACATCAGATCGGGGTCTGTCAGGCGATAGTCCTTCTCGACTATGGAGCCTTTATATCTGGCATAGTTGGCAAAGCCCCTGTTATATGGATTGTCATAGCCCAGATCATAGTGACGATAGACAGCAAGGAGGCTGAATCTGTTGAGAATCAGCTGGCTCTTGATCATCAGACCATATGGATCATCACCTATGGGCAATGGACTTGTGGATTCGCCGAATGTGGTGTCCAGAAGGCCGGAGCGGGTCAGGCTGAACTCTGCATTCTCGTCCCGGACAATCTCGGAATATTCGCCGGAAAGCGACCAGTTGCCGAGATTATAGACAGCATGAACACCCATGGCAGAGCGATAGTCCTGCTCATAGGTGGTGTTGAAAAGCTCGGCATCCCTCTCATCGGTCTTAGGATTCTCTCCCCAGGGAAGATATTCACCGTCAACGATGGTTGAAGGGTCTGTGCGCCAGGGCTTATCGTAATTGGCTCTGTAATATGTAAGACCAACCCTTGTATTCTTGATTGGATTGACCGTGAGGTCTGCGCCGAAGAGATTCTCCTTCACCTCTGTGTCAATATCGGAATCGAAGTTGAGGAGCTCAGCAAAGGACTGGCTGTCTGCATTCATGACAACGGACTTATTCTTTGTGGAGAAGAAGACAGTAGGCTCGAATGCGCCGTATGCCATCTCAACACCGACACCGCGAAGGCCATATGTCTCTGTCTCGGAAATGTCGGGATTGATACCGAGCTGGCGGACAGACCAGCCTGTGCCTGTATTCCTGCTTGTGAACCAGTCATAGGTTCCTATTGTTACGCCCTCGCCGAAGGATGCGGAATAGTCTCCTGCCACCATTCTGCGAATGCGGAACTTGCCGAGGTCATAGCGTGTCAGGGCTGCGTAGAACTTGGCCATAGGATATGCGCCGGGATTATACCAGCCGTCTTCGAGGGCTGCATAGTCGTCCCTCTGAATACGGACACCTGCGGATATTGGTCCGAAGGAATAACGACCCCGGAGGTGCATATAGGGATATGAATCACCCTCTGTGCCCTCGAAACGGGAAGTGACATAGCCGTTCTGGCTCCAAATCCCTGTTGGCTCGCCGTAGCCGATGTAGTTTCTCACCGAGACATATCCGCCTATGGTGAGATTGTCAACACCGCGTAGCTGCCTTCTGCTCTCTATTATGCCTATTTTGTCCCTGTGATTCAGAAGTGCAAATGCGTCCTGTGGGGACACATTCTGCATTCCGACAAGGTCGCGATAGTCAAGCTCGTAAAGTGTTGGGCTTTGGACAATAGCGTCCACCCAGTCGTCTATGGCTGCTGTGGAGACATCCTCGCCTGAGAGCCAGTTTGATATACGGAAATAGAGATTATCGACCCTCTCAAGGGGGTCATCTCCGCCGCGCATCTTACTGACCTCGACAAGGGGCTTCAGTGCAGCGAACTCCTCCGGCGTGAATACACCGAGATCGAGAAGCTCATACACAGACGAGAAGCCCTCGCCGTATGTGATCTCCCTGCATATCGCATCCCTCTGCTCCTCTGTTATGGGCAGAAGGTAAAGCTCGTCACAGGAGAGGCCATTGATATTCACCGGCTTTTCCGATGTTGCCTCCTGCGCAATGACAAGCCCTGCAATGACAAGGAGCATCGCTGTTATTATTCTTCGCATCATCACCCTATTTCCCCATGTTGAAGTTGAGGGAGATTACATGGGAAAGTGGCAGCACAGGATGTGTCTTAAGACCATAATCCAGTGTAAAGTAGCTGTAGTGAAGGCCTATCCCTGCTGTCAGCCTGTCTGGATTTGTGACTATGCCTGCGCGGAATGATAGGAAGTCTATGGGTTTTGCATATCCCATGACTGCATATTCCCAGTCCTTGCCTGCCTCGCGCCTTGCATAGAAGGCCATCTCTGTGCGGGAATAGGGCGCAAAACCGAGTAGTCCTGTCACAGAGCGGGGAAGGTCTATATCGTCTTCCTTGCCCATTGATGTGCCTGTGAGATTCTCTGCGAGAATGGCTATTCTCGTACGCTCATAGATCCTTGTCTGCATTGCACCTGTAAGTCCGATGGCCGTTGCATTGCCGAGATCCTGCCCTGTGACGGACGGCTCGTATGAGAGCGAATATATGTCCGCTCTGAGTGCAAACTCCAGCTTATTGTGGACATCGTCTATCAGTGCCCTCTTGTAGGATATACCTATCTCTGTCTCGCTTGTGAGATCTGCAACGGAGAATGAGGAGAAGTTCACGCCCATTCTGCCTATCTTGTCCTTGCCATAGTAGGCATAGCCGCCCATCTCCGAGAAGTCGGAATGGCCGTAGGACAGCTTATAGCCGCCGCCTGCATAAATGCCGTTGTCGCCGAATAATGATGCCCCGGATATGCCGATCTCAGGCGGAACATCGCCATAGCCTGTTGATGCGCCGTCCGCCAGCCTTGTCTCGAAGACAGCAAAGGCGGAGGTTGCGAAAATCGTAAGTGTCAGTAGTGTTATCAGCTTTTTCATTTGAGCACGCTCCCTATCACAACTGTTTCCATAACAGGCTCAAGCGAACCTGCCGCGCTCTTTCCTTCGAGATGGAGCATATATGCGCCCTCTGGGAGCATATTGCCTGTCTCGTCCCTGCCGTCCCAGTTGAGCTGCATTGTGTATGATGCCGAGCCATTGAAGAGTGTGGCAACGCTTCTGCCATTCCTGTCGAAGACGCGAAGTGTTGCTACATAGCCTATTGGCACGGAATAGTTGATCTGTATTCTCTCGCCGAGGGATGGGGCGAGTACAGCCTTCTCTATCTCTATCATGGGTTCTTCAGCAGGGGGATCCGGTGTATAGACCTGAATGTCCTCGTCCAGTGCCGGGACTATCTGGAAATCGTCATTGTACATAGAGCCAATGCCATATGCTGTGACATGGTCGCCGACAAGCACCTCTGTTGTGATGCCCGTTGTCTCCCAGACGCGGATAAGTGCCTCTGAGCCGCCGTCGGATGTGACCTGAATATTGTCGCCGCCGCCGGCTGTCCACATATCTGTGACCATACCGGAAAGCATAACCCATGTGCCTTCATAGTCTGCAGCCATTGCCGAAATATCGTCGAAATTGGCTGCCATAGGCAATGTGTCGGTGCCGAGATAGTCATAGCTGAAGCTGGTAAGCTCGGTAACGCCATTATACTCGTCAACAGTGCCCTCGCAGCGAAGCCTTGCGCCCCTCTCGAAATGTGTCATCTCTGTGGGCATATCGTAGTCGAAGAGCTGCATGCCCTTGCCTGACTCGTCCTGAATCCAGGCATTGAGCATATCTGTGCGTGTTGCACCCGCCGGAATTGTGATAACACCCTCTATCGTCACCCTGTCGAAGGCTGTGGGATCGTCCTGAATGTCTGCGATGGGTGTGAGGTCTGTTGTTGTTGTGTCGTCTGGTATGGAGTCTGATGAGAACTCTATGTCCTCCGGCATACATGGCAGAAGCTGGAAGGCAGATGAGTAAACGGAGCCAACGCCGCGAATGGTGACCACATCACCTGCGGAGAGCGCGCCTGCATCTATGCCTGTTGTTCCCCAGACACGGGCAACTACAGAATTGCCACCCACAGATTCAACTGTGAGATTATAGTCATCACCGGATGTATTATAGACATCGGAAAGCTCGCCTGTCACCTCGCACCATGTGCCCTCATAGTCAGTTGCCGTTGACCAGTAGTCGTCAATCATCAGTGGCTCGGGCATATCGCCTGTGCCGAGAAGCTCCCATGACATATCCGTAAGCTCTGTCACGCCGTTGTATTCTGTGACAGTGCCTGTGACGCGGAGATGATTGCCTCTTGCAAAGTCATCGCCCGTTGGTATGTCATAGCCAAAGAGCATGATGCCCATGCCGGATTCGTCCTGAAGCCAGGCATTGAGCATATCGTCCCGTGTCGCTCCTGCAGGGCCCGTGATAATGCCCTCGACTGTAACCTCGTCATATGCGCCGGGGTCTGCCTGAATGTCGGCTATTGCAACGACATTGGTATCTGTCGGTGTTGTTGTGGTGTCGGAAGAACCTGCATCCTCATTGGAGCGCGGCTCGAGTATGAAATTACCATAGGTATAGGAAACAAGACCGACAACCCTGTCTATCTCTGCACCAATCTCGTGTATGGCAGTGTAGTCAAAGCCCCTTCTTACCTCTATGGAGCCTGTGCCGTCGGATATAGTCCAGTAGTCGCCGTCTATGCCGTCAACAGTGACATCCGCTATCTCCACGAGAACTCCTTCCAGTGACTCTTCGATGTCGCCGATGGTAGTTGTGTATGGATCGGGGACAGGTCTTGTCCCGTCGACGGAGAATGTGCTGACATTCTTCAGCTCTGTCAGGTCATAGTATTCATCGACTTCGCAGTCGATTGTGATGTAGTCGCCGGGGGAAACCGAATGGCTGTAGTCATATACATAGACACCGCGCCATGGTCCGCCCTCTGTGTCGGCGATGAAGTACTTGTCGCCGTCATAGCCCGCACCTGTGACAACGCCTGTGACGGTGACTTCCTCGCCGTCATAGGGTGAAGGCCCTTCTGTTGAGTACTGTATATCGTACACAGAAAGACCAAATGCGCACAGGGCAGTCAAAAGTAAAAGGACTTTTTTCATGCCTCTCCTGTTCTTTTGTTTATATTGTCATCTATTTCTTAACTTCACTCAGGGGCAGTGTTTCCTTCTTGCCATCACCTCTTAACATTCCCTGAACTTTTTAATTTAAGGCATTGACCGACTTATATCAAGTTATATAAGACCTTCTGGCTTTTCTTATATAAAAAGGGAGCATAAGCTCCCTGGGTATATCAATTTTCATGGAAGGTCTATGAGACAAGCTCGCCCCTTTTGATCTCTATCTTCTCGCAGCCGAGAAGGTCATCCAGAACCCTGTCCCAGCTGAAGTTATAAATCTGATTTTATACCTTAAAGTCTGCTTCTGTTCTTGTCGATCGCGTTTTTTCAAAAATGGCAGAATATGACCTGAGAGTTAGTTTTTAGTGACAATAGAGAATCTAAAGCATCCAATACAATAAATGTCTGCCCTTGCCATTTGCCCTCCTTGAGGATACTCTTGTTTTGGTGCATCTTATGTCATTTGTGTTTGTTATGGGTTTTTGCCCCTTGAAAATTCTGTTAAAAGCCGATTTTTCATACAAAAAATTGCTCAAATATTTACCAGCATAAGTCCTGCTCAAAATTCGCTACAGTGTAAATCAATTTTCTAAAGGCTTTGACAGAGCCACTTTTTTTATAGATATTTATTTGTTAAGGTATATTAAATTGGAGGAATTATGCATAGAAGATTTTTGGGTACTTTGTTATTGATCGTGGGAGTGTCCCTTGGCACGGGGATCGGGATAGAGGAGTTCCGGGCTGGGGCGGATGTCTACATGCCATCGGAGACGATGGAGCATATGGAGTTTCCATTTGAACTGTCATGCAATTACGAGTCTAACGGACTGGACATTGTCTTTGTCATCGATACCGCCTACACCGATTCAGATATTATTGAACAGGCAGAGACCCTTGCCACAAGGCTTATCGCCTTTGCAGAGGAGATTGACATCACATATGGTCTTGTCACATTCTCCGACAGGGTTGTTGTCCACGATATGGACGGAGCAACGCCGGGCATCAATCTCACAAGCTCCGGCGATGATTTTCTTGCAGCCATCGAGGCCCTTGACGCTGCAGAGGGTGGTGACCTGCCCGACAACAACCTCGATGCCCTTCACTTTGCCATCAATGACTATGAATGGGAGGAGGGAAGATCGCGGGTACTTGTCCATTTCGCTGAATACGAATACTGCACAAGGGACTATTTTCCCGGCAATGATACCTCCTGCTGCTGCACAGACAGTGCATCCTTCTGGGAGGCAGAGATTCCTCCGGACTTCATAGAAAGAGATGTACATCTCTTCGCATTTTTGGATGACGAGGTGCTGGGAACACATTCTGACACCATGCTGACAGATCTGGCATCCCACAGAGAAGGCGGTATTTACGGAGATGAAGACAGCCTTGAGAGTCATCTTTTCGGCTTCATCGAGCTCTATACGGCAGAGATGTTCACCGCAAGTCTTAGTATATCCAATGAAACCGAGTATACATGGAATAATCTCACCTTCAATGCCAATGTTCTGAGCGGCCTTTTGCCCTATCACAATGTACAGTCATTCCCGGGCATCGCCCCGGGTGAAGAGGTTACTCTCTCATGGCCCTTTATCCCAGACACTGTGGATTCGGATTTCGAGGGTTGCTTCAGAATCGATGTCGCATCGACCACACTGCTTATCGAGGAAGACCCGGGAAGTCCGGGAGAGATGGACACCACAGTGATAAGAGACGAGACATATTATGTCGGATGCGGAACGGACTTTGACTGCACTACTTACGGTATATTGGCAGATATAGACTATCCTCTGCCCGGTCAGTTCACCACAAATACCAATCAGAATGTAGAGTTCATGCTCTACGATCAGGTGGGCGACAGAATAGATCCCTCAAGTATTACGATGGTTCTCGATGGAAGCGATACACTGACAGGGGATACACTCTTTGTAGCATATTCAGAGGGCGACAGCGCAGCCTTTTTCTTTCCTCTATACATGTTCCCATGGGCAGATGGTGACACCATCGACATCGAACTGATAGATGCTCGAAACATTAACGGCACCGGCCTGATAGCCCCTGCATCCACCTGGTTTGTGATAGACAGAACAGGGCCCGTTGTGTCGGATGTCTATCCCCCGGAGGATGGGGTCTCCAATCTTCCATTCCCGATCATAGAATTTGATCTGTATGATGAGCTTTCGGGGATTAATCCCGGCTCTATACAGATCGCTCTGGACTCAAGGGTGTATACAGGTGTCTCCTTAGTCGACGGCCGTGTTCACTTTGAGAGCCCTCTGTCCTACGAGGAAGGAGACGATATCAGAGTATGTGTTATTGCCACAGATATGCCTGATATCGGAAGCCCAAACAGAACAAACTATTGCTGGGAGATTACCTTTGCGGACTTTGCTCCCTATCCCTACGAAACAGCACCGCCCGATGGCAGCGTTTCTTCATGCTCCGAACAGTCTTTGTCATTCATGATTGGCGATTCCGATGGCATTCTGGAGGAGTCTATCGAGTTTTCCGTGAGAAGAAGCAGCACTGGCGTGACTATGGATTTGACCACAATATCCACAGGTGTAACATATGAATATGACTCTGATTTCGGAGAGGCAACAGTGACCTATCTGCCCACTCTGGCCTTCACAGAGCCGGAAACTGTGGAAGTATGCATAAATAATGCCTCTGATCTTACAGGTTCTGCGATGACAGCCGTTCCCACCTGCTGGAGCTTCCGAATGGATCAATCTGCACCTATACTCGATAATCCCTTCCCGAGAAGGGACACAACAATCACAGATGCATACCCGGAAATCTATCTTACGATGTATGACCAATACTCGGGCTTCGATGTTATTGATGGAACCATGACTATCAACTGGCTGGAATTCCCACTTGAGGACGAATGGATGCATATCGATACTGTGGAGTCACTGCTTGTCTTCCACACAGAGGAGGCCGGTTTTGAATTTCTTGGCGGAGACACAGTCAATGTCAAGGTCAAGGTTTGGGACAATGTCAGTCTTTGTGAGGATAATATCGATTCACTTATGTGGACATTTTATGTAGAGGGCGGAGGTCCGAGGGCCGAGATTGTCCATCCTTCAGTTACAGATACGATAACCTGCGCCTATCCGTCGGTTGTCTTCAGCATAGATGATCCCACGGGTATAGATACCTTGACGGCAACAATAAGAATCAATGGAAGGACTGTCAGATGGTATCACGGCGGCTTTTCATGGGACGAGGAAATGGGCTATCTGATCTTCGATCGAGACACACTCTGGCGTGAAGGGATAAATACAATCGAGTTGAGGGAGATAGATGATCTTCTCGGTAATGACCTTGAAACTCCGATCAACTACACCTTCTATCTCGACAATACCCCGCCGGTAATTACATATGCCAGCCCGACAGGCTTCATAAATCAGCCATATCCGGAAATCGAATGGTCGGCATATGACACACTCGCAGGGGTCAGTCCGGAGGATATTGTGCTTACAATTGGCGAGAATACATACGGTCCTGGCTCGGAATTCATACACTGGCGCAGCGACTCATCGGAGATGTATTTCTCATCAGTGGAGGCCGATCTATATCTGCCAGAGCTCGACTCGGTGTGCGTACATCTGGTGGTCAGCGACATACCCGGCGGCGGCTTCGAAGACGAATGCCCCGGCAATACGACGGACACAACATGGTGCTTCGACTTTGCACCGGGTGGGCCCAGCGCAGACCTTGTTTATCCCTTCGAATGTGCAATTTCTTCCTGCGATGACGATTCCGTTGTCTTTGTAACCCACGATCCAAATGGTCTCAATCCTGAGTCGGTGAGCATACTTGCAGTCAGGGAAGGTCCGGAAATCTCATATCTGGATACCATATCCTATGGCAATCCCCAGATCAGTGTCACAGACAGCTTCATCGTATTCCATCCCGAGCCCTCTGTCACAGATGGCGAGAGCCTCTATGTCGAGCTTGTTACAGCGGCGGATATGCTCCTTAATCCTTTGACAGAGACAGAAGAGATTCGCGGATATTATGACCTGTCAACACCCCAGATTGAGTTCAGGTACCCTGAGCCATCAGGTATGGTGACGGATTCCGGTACAATAGTATCAACGCGGATTTCTGACGACAATGGCATATACTGGGAAAGCCTTGTCTTCTCTGTTAACGGCCTCCACTACTATTTCGGCGACATAGCCCTTGCTATAAATGCTACTACGGGTATGATCAATTTCAACCCCGAGAATGCAGGACTGGAATGGACCGACGGTGATACCTTTGAGATCTGTCTCTCTGTAAACGATGTGGCTACAGGATGTGGTCCGAATGTACTCTATCAGTGCTGGAGCTTCCATGTCGACTACGAAAGTGTTGACGAAATTGAACTCTCCCCGATGCTCCTTACTCTCAATAACAGACCAAACCCCTTCAACCCGACAACAGAGATAGTCTATCACCTGCCCGAGGCAACTTTTGTTAACCTTGAGGTCTACGATATGGAGGGCCACAGGGTTGCAACTCTCTTCGAAGGTCAGAGGCAGATGGGAACATATTCAGAGTCCTTTGATGCCGGCGACAGGCCTGCAGGCTTCTATTTTGCAAGGCTGCGTACAGAAAAGGCAACTAAGACAACCAGAATGCTGCTTGTGAAGTAGAAAATTCAAGATTACAAAGGGGCGGAGAGCTTAGGTTCTCCGCCTTTTTTTTTGACGTATAGTTGATATGAAAGATATCCCCTAAAAAGGGTAAATTATCCGATAATTGGACTATTTCAGATGGTCAGTGATTGCCTGCCTATTTGACGTAGAGAAGCTTCTCGGAATATAGTCCATACTCCTCCGAATGAAGCCTGAGAAAATATACACCCGAAGGACATCCCTGCGGAGCCCAGCTTAGTTGCCTGATGGGTTCTCTTGCTGTGCCCCTTTGAAGTGTGGCAATGAGTCTTCCACGAAGGTCAACAATATCCGCATCAAGCCTGCGAACTGGTGGATTGAGGCTGATCGATACATTGGAATTAAAGGGGTTCGGTGCTATCTCGACTGTGAGTTGATCCGGTTTATCGATGTCTTCTTTAACGAAGAGCGCAACACCGAATCGATATTTGTCCTCAACAAAATCGGTGATGGAATCCTGAAGACTTCTGAGGTATTCGGGGGAATTGATAGAATCGATGATATGGTTCTGCCTTTGCTCGACAAGGGTGAACATCTCCTCTTTGTAGTTTCCAAAGTACTCTCTGATGGAAAAAGCCTGATATGTGTTGAGATAATCACCTGTGGGCATATCGTATGCCGAAAGTGAGAAGAGATTTGCCTGATGACACATCTCAGATTTTGTGTTCCCGTCCAGAGCAGTGTGGACACCACCGGTATATGGCCACAGAGGGAATGGCATAGACAGGATTGGCTGGCTGAAAAGACCCCATAGAACAGGATATGAGATTGTCTCCTCGAAGGGGAGCTTGCCGATCACAATCTGTGCGCTGGATGTCTGCTGTCTGTTGACGCTCAGATATGTGTTCACATAGCCTCGGGGAAGGCTGGAAGCCGGATCTGCATATGGCAAAGGGTAGGGAGAAAACCAGGGAGTGCCAATATTTGAAGCAAGCGAATCGAGGACAAAGTGAAAATCAATATTCGGTTGTCTGTCGATGACTGTCTGTGCCTGATTATATCTGTTTATACCCGGCAGGCTGCCCTCCATATCTCCACTCATAGCGAAATTTGCTCTGATTACATAGCCGCCTTCTTCAATGGCATCGAGGCGGACATAGCTGTCTTTGGCGGTCTCGAACATGGCCGCCCCACCCTCGCCATCAATACATGCGTAGTTGTGACAGGATCTTCTTCTCTCGGTATTGGTGGAGTCAAGATAGGCCTGAAAATCGTCGACTGTGCGACAGTTCTGCAGTGCCCATTTCATGATCTCGCCGTCATCAGGGCCACTGTAACCCCTACCACCGAGATTATATACATCCGAATCTATTATTGCAAAACCGACATCATTTACTCCGCCCCATGCCCTGTGGTCCTCGCCATTATAGACATTTGATACGAAGGAATATGGCTCTGTTTCGAAATAGCGATATTCCTGATCTGTATTTGTGACATCCCTGTTTTTCCAGAGTATTGGCCTGCCGTCGACAGTCACCTCGCCTGCGATTACACCGATTGTGCAGGCACAGGCTAAACCTGCTGCCAAAAACAGAAGCACCATAATATGTACTCTCGAAAAGGGCATTCCCCTCCATTCGATATATTAAATGGCTTGACCGACAGAGTGAACTGCCGCCCTGAGCCTCTATACCATATACATGCGTCCGGATCCTCCTTGCGCAGCCTTTTGAGACTGACAGAGACCCGAAACTTCTTTTCCTTTATATAATAGGTTGAAATTTTTTTGGTGTCAACCTGTTATATATAGATTTTTTTTCAATAACAGCTTATGAGCTGCCTGTTTGGAATATGCCCTTTTCCTTAAATCCACTGAATATATCGGATATTTATCTCCAGAGGACATATTGACAAAATTCCGAATTGTTGCCCTTTACCTACTTTCGTTGTTGTGTTTTCGCTTTTGGGGGACGAAAAGGAAATGTGTTAAGTTTCGTTAAACACCGTAGCCTGAGGCTCTCGAGGGGTACAGGTCCAACATCGCCGGAGGCTGAAGCCACCGGCTAATACGTGTTGTCCCTGAAGGGACAAAGAGGGACAAAAAACAGTCTGAATCAGGATTTTCAAGATTATAGGATTTAAGTCAGATTGGGAGAGTTAAGATTTCGATCCCCTCTTAGAAAACTGCGGGGTTTCAGCCCTGTGAGAAGTGAGACATTGCCTCTTCCCCACATCCGTTTATCGTTTTTTTTGTCCACTCGCGAAACAAAGAGGGCGCACACGCAGCCGGATGATCCGGTGCAGTCTGCTCCTACATAAGATGTTATATTGCAATGTGTTGTAGGGGCTATGGCCTGGGAAGTCCGAGTCAGCTCCTGTATGTACGCCCTTCTTTCATAAATCGTGCTATTTTCCCCTTGCCCCTATACTCCCAAAAACGCTAAATTATATCATGAAATAAATCAACACTGAATCAGGGGAACTATATGAGAACAACTTTATTTATTTTGATGCTGGTATTCGCCACCCTTGCCCTCTCCGACATAGAAATCACCATGTTCTACTATGGCGGTCAACCGGGGTGGCCGAAAACCTGCTCAATTGCCATTGACTCTATGGACAATATCTGGTGTGGAACCTGGCCGGCTGCTCATATAGACAGCATAGGTGGTGTTTACAGGTTTGACGGCAGCACTTGGGATCACTGGACAGTTGCCAATACCGGCGGCGACCTTCTTGAAAACAATATTAGTGATGTCGAAGTTGCCCCCGACGGCAAGGTTTGGATTGCAACAGGTTTTGGTTCATCAATGGACACATTCAATGCTGTGCTCTACTACTTCGACTATGAGGACGAAAGATGGCATCGGGTAGGGCCTGAACTTGGAAATCCAAGATGGTGGTATCGGGGTATCGAGTTCGACTCAGAGGGTAATCTGTGGGCAAGTGATAATATGGGCTATATGGTCAAATATGACGGCACTACCTGGGAATGCTACCATTTAGTCGAAATGATGGGTCTCAGTGGAGCAAGGACGATGATGTACTTTGCGATAGATGAATACGATCACCTTTGGGGTACATTCTGGGCACTGGATACACTATACGAATTTCGGGAGATACTCTATAACAAATATCCCATTGATACATCCGGTGTGGGGCTTATACCCCCCCCCGCCCCTACCCCATCGGGAACTCAGGCTTCGGACATATATAATTATGGAGGTGGAGAGTTCTTTATCGGCTTTTCGTATCTTGGCCTTCACCACTTCGAGCACGGAGTTGACAGAAGGCTGGGGGATGAGGATGGCTTCCCCGAAGGTTTGATTCACTGTGGGGGATCTGATATGGACGCTGCCGGGGATGTATGGACTGCATGTGTTGACTTCATATCAGTCTACAATATGGAGACCGATTCTATTGTCATAATAGACTCGACATGGGGACTTCCCGATATTAATCGGTTCATATTCTTCAAAGTGGACAGGTATGACAGAAAATGGGCAAGTGGTTTCAAGACAGGCGTTGCAATGATAGAGGGCAGCCCCTTTGAACACGCCGAAGTGGAAGAGGGCAATAGAAGACCCGATGCAATGCATCTCTCAACAGCACCGAATCCTTTCAACTCCTCCTGTGAAATATCATGGGACTTCGGAGAGATGAAGGGCTATGACAAAGCTCGACTGATTATTCAGGACATGATGGGCAGGCAGGTACTTCTCAAAGATGACCTTCCAAAACAACATGAATATATTTGGTCACCGGATCAAGCCACACCTTCCGGCACTTATCTTGTCAGGGTTCGGACAGGATTTGTTGAGAAGATGAGAAAGATAAATTATGTCAAGTAGGGACAGGGCGTGAGGTTACCCGTTCCCTGCATCATTATTCTCATTTCCATGCACCCTGAAAGGGTGCAACTGTTTAGCCCGGGGTTTTAACCCCGGGACAAAAGGATAATGCCCGGTCCCTAAAATTGCGATACACGGTTGACCTTTTGGTGGAAAAACCGGTCATTTCGAGAACCTCAATGTACGGTTTTAACGTACCCTGAGGCTCTCGAAGGGTACACGAACACGAGAAATTCGCCATCACCGGCGGTTGGAACCCCCTGAAATTAACACTCAGAAGTTTTAATTTCTAAGCACTTTTCGTCAGACATGGGAATGCCTGCCGAAAACTGTACTTGCTAATATGTGTTGTCCCTAATGGGACAAAGAGGGACATAAAGAAAGTCTGAATCAGGATTTTCAAGATTATAGGATTGAAGACAGATTGGGGGAATTAAGATTTCGCTCGCCTCTTATCCTGTAAATCCTCAAATCCTGTGAATTCTGATTCCGACAAAAGCACCCTGAAGGGGTGCAATTACTTAACCCCTGGGCAAAAGAATAATGCACGTTCCTAAACTTGCGATACTCGGTTGACCTTTTGGCGAAAAAACCGGTCATTTCGAGAACCTCAATGTCCGGTTTTTTACGTACCCTGAGGCTCTCGAAGGGTACGACAACGCAAAGAGTTTCTACATCGCCAGCGTTTGAAACTACTGAAATAAATATTTGATTCAAAAATGTGAATTTCTTATCCCTCGTTTTCCTCGAAAACTGCAGGATTTTGGGTATGTATGGGGGAATATTGGTTTTTGTCCCGGGTTGAACACCTGTGTTAAGAGATATTTTTTGGGCGAGGAGCATTATCTTGGCGGAGTCATCCGATATTCCCGGAAACGCTTCTTTATCCTCTTGTAGTCGGGGCAAAATCTTTCAAGCTCGCTCCAGAAATCGCTGCTGTGGTTGCGCACCCTTGTGTGCACAAGCTCGTGGAGGATGACATAGTCCATCATCTCCACAGGCAGGCGGACCAGCTTCATGTTCAGGTTGATATTCCCACGGCTGCTCTGGCTGCCCCAGCGCGTCGTCTGATTGCGGATGAAGACCCTGTTATATGAGAAACCATGTCTTTCGGCATACATATTCAGCCTGTGCCTAAGAACTGTCCCTGCCATCTTTCTGTCTATATTGTCGAAAACATATCGCCTCTTCGGTCGCCCTTTGATCTTGCGCCTTGTGTCATTGATCCAGTCCACCTTCTGCTCAAGGGTGGACAGGACATATTTCCGGGTTAGTTTCTTGGGATAGGTGACCGTAACCTCGCCATCTTCATCGAGGTAGATATTGATGCGGCTCTTATTTCTGCCCGGACCGATATTTATCCAGCCTATGCAGGGATATTCGACCCTCTTCAGCGGCTTGTCTTCCATGACGGCTCGATCTTCGACAGCTCCCTCGGCCAGACAGTGCGGAATCTGCCCTCCTGCACCTGCGATACAACGGCCTTTGCATAGATATTATCGTGTGTCTTCGGGTCAAAGCGCACGCCGTCCCAGGGCATGATTATCTGGTCGCTCTTGAAATTCGTCTCCAAAAGTGCATCACGAATATCTGCACTGGCCACGCTCTTTGCCCTGTTGACGGCATCTGCAGCCACATATACTGCGGTGAAACCCAGCGCAGCCGTTGTGTGCATCTGCATATCCGTGCTGTCTTCGTATGCCTGAGCTATCTCCCTTATAATGAAATTACTCCACCCTGCATCCGGTGCGAAAAGATCGAGGACAATCAGCCCCTCGGCCTCGTCGCCAAAGGCATTGATCAGGTATGGGTCGGCATATCCGCCGTAGTTGCCGATTATCGCCTGTGGCGAGAGCGTCACCCTCTCCTTCTCGTGGAAAAGGGACTTGACCCCCGGCCTGTATGACGACTGAATCAGGATCGAATTGGGATATGGCGCAAGCTGTGTGAGCTGGGAGGTCAGATCGATCTCGTCGTAGGTCTCGGGGACATAGTAGTCGATCTTTGCATCCAGAGTATAGCCGGCATCATTGGACAATCTCTCGATGGTCTTTCCGGCCTTCCTGCCCCATGCATCGTCGATGGATAAAAGGGCGAGATTGCGAATCCTGTATTCCTCGTCGATATATCCCAGAAATTCGAAAAGCGTTCCGTACATCAGCGTACTCTGTGGTGTCAGCTTGAATGTCCATTCCAGATCTTCGGTCTCGATGTCCGGCGTAACAGGGCAGATATAGGGCACGCCCATCTCCGTTGCGGCCTGCTGAACAATTTCCGACATATCGCTTGTGATGGACCCGACAATGATAACCGCCTCGTTAAGGTCAACAAGGTCATATACGGCCTGTCTCGCTGTGGAGGGGTCATTTGCATCGTCCTCGGCGTATATCTTTATCTTGTAATAGTTGAACTCTTCCAGCCCCTCGCTCCGCGAAAAGGGCAGATCCGAGAGATTGAAGCTGTTGATGTAACCTGCTGCGAGCTCCATCCCGTCCAGAAGGTATTCACCGGCAGCCTGATGGGGCCCGGAAAATGGGGCAACGACACCGATGATGATCTCGCCTGTATTCGGCTCAAGACCGAGAAGTAACAGGGGCAATAAAAGGATAAGATATTTCATAATGACTCCATTCAGATAGATTTGAATATATCTAAAGATAGAATAAGCGGCGATCTTGTGCAATCCCTATTTGTGCTTTGACTATTCAAAGCTAGTTTATCCTTTCAAAGAGCTCCCTAAATGCTTAACTTCCCAATAGCAAAAAAAGGAGATACCATGTACAGATTCGCAATACTGATCACCGCTCTGATCATCTTAGCTGCAGAGACCCCCGACATAGACACACTCTGGGACTACAGCAACCCAAAACAGACAGAGATACTTTTCAAAGACCTCCTTAAAGATTATCCAAAGGAGGGGGAATGGACGATCTCGCTGAAGACACAGCTTGCAAGGGCAATGGGTATGCAGCAGAAATTCGACTCTGCAACTGCTGTTCTCGATGATGTTGAAGGCGAACTTAAAAAGGACATGGCAGAGGCAAACACACGCTACAACCTCGAGATGGGCAGGGTTGTCTTCTCTTCAGGCGACAGGGACAAGGCCAGAGAATATTTCCAGAGGGCAATAGACATATCGGAGGGTGGCGACATACCCATGCTCTACCTCGATGCACTCCACATGATGGCGATGGTCCTGCCGCCGGAAGAGGGTATCAAATACAATCTGATGTCCATAGAATATATTGAGAAGTCCGAAAACGATGTACTCTCCGGCTGGCTCGGCCCCCTGTACAACAACACAGCCTGGACATACAATGACCTCGGCGAATATGACAAAGCGATGAAGCTTTTCCTCAAGGACGCAGAGTTCCGCCAGGCCATTGGCGATGACAGGGGTTATCTCATAACACAATATTCCATAGGCTTCACCCACAGACAGATGGGCAATATAGACAGGGCACTCCAGATGCAGGAAGAGCTTAGAAGTACAATAGAAGAGAACAGGCTCCCCCCGGATGGATACAATCTCGAAGAACTTGGCGAGCTCTATATGATCAAAGGAGAAGAGGAAAGGGCAAAGGAGTTCTTCGGACAGGCATATGAGATTCTTTCCCAGGACCCCTGGCTGATATCCAATGAACCCGACCGCCTCGAAAGGCTCAAGGAGGTCTCCGGCGACAAATAATACTAAAAATCAACAGGTTAAGGTCGATAGAACTGAATGCTTGACAAAATATCTATAATTCTCTATATTATCTAAGTTATGGACGAGAAAGTTAAAAAACATTCCTTCATGTTTATCCCCTCCTCTGGGAAGATAAAGCAGCTATCCCTCGGTACAGGCAGAATCAAATGGGTCATGCTCACAATAGCTCTGTTTCTCGTGCTGAACATAGGCTTTTTTGTCTATAATATCCACTCCACATATAGACTGGCAAGGATACAGAGGCTGGAGCTTGAGAGAAAAGAGGCGAATGAGAAGCTCAGAGAGATTGAGATGAAATTTGACTCCACACGACAGACCATAGAATATCTTGCAAGTCTCGAGAAGAAGGTTCGCCTTGTCGCAGGCCTGGAACAGATCTCCGACTCCAGCGGCATCATAGGCTTCGGCGGTCCATATCTCAAGACAAGACCCAAAGAATCATCCATACTCAATCGCAAAACCTCGGCTGTCGAATACGCACTCGACTCCCTGCTGATGCAGACGGAACTGCAGATACAGTCCTACACAGAGCTTTGCTCTACATTCACCCGCAAGAAAGACGTCCTCGACAGAACCCCGTCCATAAAACCCATGAAAGGCTACCTCACCTCGGTATTCGGTACAAGGATTGATCCCTTCACAGGTACCGTCAAGATGCACGAGGGTATAGACATTGTAGCGGCAAAGGGAACACCCATAGTTGCAACGGCAGACGGCATAGTCACCTTCACAGGCTGGTATCACGGCTATGGCAAGATGGTCAAGATCAACCACAAATACTATGAGACAAGATACGGTCACATCGATCAGATCAAGGTCTACCGCGGCCAGCGCATCAAAAGAGGCGACATCATAGGCACCTGCGGCAGAACAGGCCGTGCAACAGCCAATCACGTCCACTATGAGGTTCGAGTAGGCGGAAAAGCCCAGGACCCAATGGACTACATCTATCCAGCCGACATAACAGTCAATTGATTCTGTCCGCCCTGACAAGATCCGGGACAATCAGCCCATTGAGTTTAACAAACATTTGGAAGAGCAGATTCTTTATTGGGATTATCCACATCTTTACTTCCTTTAGCCAAATTTTTTAAAAACCCTTTATAGGGCAAGATCGACCTTTTTGATCCTGAATATCGAGGGCAAAACTTGTTTGGGGAACATGAAGGGATCATATCTACACAGATTCATACTATTGCGCTAATATAGAAAAAACACGGGTAATTTTCCTCAGATTTCCCTTTTTACCCAATTTTTCTTGCATTTACGAAAAAAAAGGACATATTATTTAGATGAATTCTAAGAGCAGAGCTTAGCAGTATGATGTCACCTTGTTGACAGGCCCGGATGAAGAATCTGAGGGCGAAAAAATATTGGGGGAACGATGGACATTGACAATAACTATCTTAGAAAGGTAGTCATTGATGCCCTTGAGGAGGACTTCGGCGAGGGCGACATTACAACAGATCTGACAATAGGCAGGTCCAATACCGGACATGGCAACTTTGTGGCAAAGTCCGAAGGTATCCTTGCCGGATTCGAGCTTGTCGAGATGGTTTACGGCATTCTTGCAGAGGGCGATGTCAAGGTAATGCGCCGCCTCGAAGACGGCCAGCCATTCGAGCCCGGAACGCTTATCGGTGAGGTAGAGGGAGACTATGCCAAGATACTCTCAGGTGAAAGGACAGCCCTTAATTTCCTGCAGCATCTGTCCGGCATAGCGACTGAGACGCATCAGCTTGTCGCAAGGATGGGCAAGACAACAACAAGGCTCCTCGACACAAGAAAGACAACCCCCGGTCTCAGATATCTCGAGAAATATGCCGTCAGAATGGGCGGTGGCGAGAACCACAGAATGGGCCTATACGATATGCTCCTGATCAAGGAAAATCACCTTACTGCAGGTGGTGGTCTTCGTTCCACACTTCGAAGGGTCTTCGACAGAACCCCGGGCAAGCCCATAGAGGTAGAGGTAAAGGATATGGACGAGCTGAAGATCGCCATGAAATTCCGTGTCGACAGAATCATGCTCGATAACTTCTCACCGGAACAGATAAAAGAGGCGATGGAACTCAGGGAAGAGCAGGGCAAGGACATACCCTTTGAGGCATCTGGGAATATAAGACCCGAAAACATAGCGGAATATGCCGCCACAGGCATAGAATACATATCATCCGGTTACATAACACACTCTGCAAAATCCAGCGATATCACTTTGCTTATAGACAGATAGTCGATGAAAAGAAAACTCCTCCAGCATCATCTCCAGAGGCTCATTGCTTTGCCAATGGTCAATATAGTCGAATTCTATGAAACACTCGACTCCACCAATCAGATGGCGGCGGATACTATAGCATGCAGCCGCGACAATACCTGCTCGGATTCCGCAGGCTATCTCGTATTCTGTGATGAGCAGACAAAGGGCAGGGGCAGGGGAAGCAATCGATGGTTCTCCCCCCCCGGTGGACTCTACTTTTCCCTTGCCATTGCAGAGATCTATCCTCCGGCAATGTCTCTTATTGCGGCATATTCCGTTGTAAGAGCGCTGGAGTCTCAAGCAGGTGTAGACACCCTCATCAAATGGCCAAATGATATCCTACTGAATGACAGAAAGCTCGCCGGTATTCTTATCCAGACCATCGACGGTCACACGATAATTGGCACAGGTATAAACACCTTCTCCGATGAGAAAAAGGGCAATAACCCCGATATTGCCAATATCCACCTTCCGAGCCTTGACAGAAGAATCGACCTTATGATCGAAACGGTCAACAATCTAAAGAAGAATATCGACTTACTGAAAAGTTCCGGATTCAACAGGATGAAAGAGGATGTTTCATCAAAGCTGGCATGGCACGGAGAGAAGGTCCGCCTCGAGAACGGTAATCTGAATATCGAAGGCATATTCAATGGCATAGACGATGAAGGGCGAGTTATCATTGGCGAAGGACAACCCGGAGCAATATCCGGAACCCTCAGAAGGATTTAACCCCTATATCAATCATATCTGTTGACACAATCACTCCTTTTCTACATTTTAAATCTGTATAAAAGGAAGGACTATGGACAAACTCAGAAATGCCCTCTTATATCTTGTTTTCTTCTGTGTGGCATTTGCCGCAGGTTTTGTGGTATTCGACAGATTCATAATGAATCTTTTTGTCAGGCATGGCCAGTCCAAGCCCATACCCGAGCTTGTCGGCGAGAGCTACGATGTGGCAGAGGAAAAGGCAAGAACCCTCGGATTCAAGATCAAGGAGATTCACGCAGAGCATCACAAGTCCATACCATTTGGCAATGTTATATCCCAGATTCCAAAGGCTGGCTCCCTTGCAAAGAGAGGGAGGACAATCAAGATCATCAAGAGCCTCGGCTATGAGATGGCAGAGGTTCCCGACATAACCGGAATGACGACAAGGGAGGCGCGCATAGCCCTCTCTGCAGCCAAGCTGAAGATAGGCAAGATAGACGAGCACTATTCCGAGGAATTTGAAAGGGATGATGTGATACAGGTCGTGCCGGCACCGGGGGAATCCCTTCTCACAGAGTCGGAGGTTAACCTCGTAGTCAGCCTTGGCTCACGCACCAGCGAGATAAGTGTCCCCAACTTCATAGGCATGGAGATTGAGGACATTGAGAATCTCAGAAAAGAGCTGGACATAAATATTGTATTCAAGTACAGAAGGATTAACTCCATCAGAGAGAACACCGTCTATCAGCAGTCAATAGAGCCGGGAACACTGATCCCGCGTAACAGTGTAATAACCCTGACAGTCAGTCAGGGGGTTGAGTGAAGGATGAAGCACAAAAGGGTAATATCGGCAAATCTCGATCACATAGTCAAAGACAGACGCTCAGGCTCAGCCCAGATAGCCCACGACTTTCTTGAGCTCATAGTTTGTGAGAATCATTCCAATTCCGACATTGACGAGATGTGCAGGATAATAGCAGAAGCCTTTCCGAGCATGGCCCTGATCCAGACCATCACAAGAAGACTGATGGCCTCGGACAGAAACAGGGTGCTGACCGCAAATAAGCTGCTCAAAAAACTCGATGATTCCGACAATCTCATCGCAAAGAAGGCACAGAGGGTCATACCTGACGGGGCAAAGGTTCTGACAATCAGCCAGTCCAGAACAATATTCGAGATCTTCCGTCAGGCAAAGGAGCAGGGCAAAAAGCTCCATGTCTTTCTCTCCTATGGCTATCCTGAAAATGACGGAAGAGAACACGCAGAAAAGATCCGTGACCTCGGCTTCCGGGTTACAATTTTCCCTGATCTGGCCTATGGCAGATTTGTCCAGTCTGTCGACCTGGTACTTTCCGGTGCAGACCAGTCCTCCGATGATATGTTTGTCAACAGGACAGGTACACTTGCCCTTGCCCTTCTTGCCAATTACTTCCGCAAACCATTTTATGTTGCGGCAACAAAGATGAAAGAGATGGAAGCCTGTGACCTTACCCTCGAGGAACGGCACGAGCTGGACAAGGGAATAGAACATGTCTTCCCCATCTTCGATCTGATTTCCAATCGCCTTGTCACAGGTGAGTTCATAGGCGAATAGCCTGCACTTTCGTATTTAGCCCTTGCCACAAGTCGATGCATCGATTTCTTTTATGTCATGATAAAAACAGGACTGGACATATTAAGGGAAGATGGATTTTCACAGCTTTCGGGTAAAAGGGTCGGGGTTCTCGCCAACCCTGCATCCTGTGACAGCAATCTTGACCATATCTTCGAGCTTGTCCATGAAGTTGGACTTCTCAAGGCGATTTTCACACCTCAGCACGGCATACACGGGGCTACACAGGCCAATATGATCGAGTGGGAGGGCTTTCCCCGACACCCGAAATACGGCTGTCCTGTTTTCAGCCTCTATGGAGAACACAGAAGGCCCCTACCCCGATGGGTCGATTCTATCGATGTCCTCGTCGTTGATCTTCAGGATGTAGGCAGCCGTTACTATACATATATATGGACTATGGCTCTATGCATGGAGGCTGTCTCCGAAAGGGGCAAAGATATCTGGATACTCGACAGACCAAATCCCATAGGCGGAGATAAGGTGGAAGGTCCCCTTCTCGACATGGAGGACAGGAGCTTTGTGGGTCTTTATTCCCTGCCGCCGAGACATGGCATGACAATTGGGGAGATAGCCGAATACATAAATACGGAGTTCTATATCGGCGCAAATCTTACTGTCATCGAGATGGAAGGCTGGAGAAGGGATATGCTCTTCCCGGAGACAGGTCTGCCATGGATCATGCCCTCGCCAAATATGCCCACAGTCGACACAGCCCTCGTCTATCCCGGGCAATGCCTTCTTGAGGGTACCAACATATCTGAGGGCAGGGGCACAACCAGGCCCTTCGAGATATGGGGAGCGCCATATCCCGGCATTGAAGGGCTTGATTTGTCCAGCTTGCCAGGCATGAATATGAGACCGGTTTCCTTCCAACCGACCTTCGATAAGTGGAAGGGGCAAGATATATCAGGCTTTCAGATTCATATCACAGATGTCGATCTATTCATGCCCTTTCGCACAACGATGGAAATACTCATCAAATGCAGAGATTTAGAAGGCTTTGAGCTGCTTCCGCCTCCATATGAATACGAGAGGGTGAAAAGCCCCCTTCATATACTCATAGGCAGGGGCGACGTCTTTGATGCCTTTAGGAAGGGTGCGGAATATAACGAGCTGGAAGGGATGTGGTCGGTCGGACTCACAGATTGGATGGAAATGAGAGAGGAGTATCTGAGGTACTGATGGCAAGGATACTTGGAAATTACGAGCTTCTCGAGCCGATTGCAAAGGGCGGTATGGGGAGCGTCTTCAAGGGCTTTCAGGTCTCCCTGAAAAGACCTGTTGCCATCAAATATCTCAAACCCGAACTTACCTCGACACAGGGCTTCATCGAGCGTTTTGAGAGGGAAGCTCTGGCCCTTGCTACCTTCTCTTCCGAGAACATTGTAACTATCTTTGACTACGGAAGAATGGAGAACCCACGAACAGGAAGCGATGATTACTTCATTGTCATGGAATATGTCGATGGGCTTTCACTGAAGGATATATGCGAATCCCATGCCCCCCTTGATCCAAAGGTCGCCCTTACCCTTTTCGAGGCGGCGGCAAGAGGGCTGGCATTAGCGCATAAGAAGGGCATTGTTCACAGGGACATCAAACCTGCCAATATTCTATTGTCAGCCGAGGGCGTGATCAAGATTGCGGACTTTGGTCTTTGCGACAGCCCCGAAGATATCAACCTGACAAGGCATGGAACCCTGATGGGTTCACCAAGATATATGTCCCCTGAACAGGCATCACTCAGACCGTTGAATACAGCAACCGATGTCTTCTCACTGGCAGGGGTCTTCTATGAGCTGCTGACAGGACAATATCTTGTGAAGGGCTCGAGTCAGAGCCAGGTCATCGACTATCTGCGCAACTGGAAAACCCCTGATCTATCTCCCCTTTCACTATCCAGAGGCTTGAACAGAATTCTCAAAAGCTGTCTGGACCCGGCTCCAAAGGACAGACCGAAGGATGCAGGGGAACTTCTGACAATAATACGCAAATTCCGTTTCTCGGACAGGGAGTATATCGAGCCATTCCCCATAGTCAGATTTCTCAGGGAAAGGGGTATAACCCCAAAGAGCATAGAGATAGAAAAACTGAATATCGACACAACAGATACAAGGAGCATAGCCCATCCATCAGGGCTCAGGCCCGTCTATATCGGACCGGCAGAGAAAATCCCCAAGTCAATCATCGTCCAGAAATACTCGGAATTCTTCATGGAAACAGAGGATTTCAGGGATATCGATGCAATTGTGAGATCCGGCGGCAGCCTCCTTGTGAAAGGAAGACCCTCCTCAGGAAAGACAAGGCTGCTTGTCGAGGCATTGTCGAGGGTCAAAGATGCTTCTGTACTGGTGTCCGGGGAGGGTTTGCAGGATGTCGGCGAATGGCAGGGAAAGCTCTTTCTCCTGCTCGATGACCTTGAGTCCTATATCGACTCAGAGGATTTTGACAGCACATTGATCGAAATGCGCAAGAAATGCAGACAGCTCATAGTTGTTGCAACACTGCGTACCGGGGACGAGTTCGACAGGGTTGAACAGAAGAGAACCGAGTGGCTATACATGTTTGACAGAACAGTTGAGCTTTCTGATCTCAGGGATGAAGATGCTCTGAAACTCGCTGAGAAACTGGAGAGAAGCACCCGTGACTTTGACGGAACACCCGGTTCCATTGTCATTGACCTGATTCCTGTCAGGGCACGTTACAATAAACTTGGCAATCCCATGCGTGCCATAATGCGCTCGCTGAAACTGCTCTATCTTCTGAATATAAGACATCCATCAACAGTGCTGCTCGGCGGCATTGCAACACATTTCTTCGGTATCGATGGGGACAGAATGCAGGTCAGGCAGGCGGCGAAGACCCTTGTCTCCAACTCACTCCTACAGAGAAAAAAGGGCGGCTACAGCTTCTTCCACGATGTATATGCCGAAAAGGTAGTCATAGACTACACCCATGATGACATTGCAGAAGATCTGGACGAAGCTGTCAATATTGTGATTGAACTTGGCAATATACTTGATCTGGTCAAACTGTCCGGCTGGTTCTACCTTAACAACAACTTTATGAAGGCAAAGGAGATTGGGGATATCGCCCTTTCAAAGGATCCCGAGAATCCGATGGCATATCTCAACAGAGGTGCAGCCCGCAGGAGGCTTGGCGACCTTACCTGGGCACTGGAAGACTACAATAAAGCCCTCGAAATCGACCCCTTTTACAGCAATGCCCTTAACAACAGAGGTTTGATAAAAAGAGCCCTCGGCATGGAGGATGAAGCCATTCTCGACTATGAGAGAGCAATGGATCTTTCGCCAAAATCCCCCCATCCATATAATAACAGGGGCATAATACGAAGAAGGCTTGGAGATGTAGAAGGCGCGATAGCAGACTTCACAAGGGCTATTGAGCTTGATCCCGATCTTTTCGATGCCTACAATAATCTCGCCAATGTATACTGTTTCAATATCCATGACTATGTAAAGGCCGAGGAGTTCTATGACAAGGCTCTGGAAAAAAAGCCCGACTTTGCCTTTGCACTCTCCAATCGCGGTCAGGCTAAGTTCTATCAGGGAAAGTACGAGCAGGCACAACTCGACCATCTTCGTGCGGTACGCCTTCTGCCGGATAATGGCTTTGTACACTACTCCTTTGCACTTTGCCTGCTCTATCTAAATAAGGTCGATCAATCAATGGAGGAATTTCAGCGTGCAGTCGAGATTATGCCGCACTTATCGGAGGAGATAAATGCCGACGAATTGATACTCGAATACATCAAGACACATCCGCAAAACAAGAAAAAGGTTGTTGCAGCTCTTAAAAGGCTTTTATTCTAAGTTGTATAAAAAAAGTTATAAGGAGGGTGACGTGAAGAGATTAACTATGCTTTTTCTGATAATCGGAATATCATTTGCTGCATCTGTCGAGTTCTCAGATGCCGATCTGAGGGCAAAGGTGGAGAATAGATTCATTGTTCCCGGAGGTTTCACCGCATCCGGTGTAATTTCTGTCAAGGCTGCAGGGCTGGGGGCTGTTGTATCCTTCAGGGACAGCTTCCCTGAATATGGTGATCCTATCAGGGAGATAATCAGCATCAAGATGCCCGGTGGTGTTACACTCAAGGGTGACAGCGCAATGAAGATGGCAGAGGATATGGACATTAAGGAGCTGACAGACTTTTCCCTGATCACAAACAAGATCGCATCGGCAGACTGGGACAAGGCAACCACAAAGGTCAACAAGACACTCGCCAAGGAAGGGAATGAGAAATACATCAAGGCCAGCCTTGATCTTCCCCCTGAGAGCGGCTTTGAGTTCGACGGCTATCTTTTCCTCTGGCCTGAGGGATCCAATCCGGTCAAGCTGCTGCAGGTTCGGGAGAAATCCGGCGGAGACAATACTGTCATGAACTGGTATATGAAAGACCACGGCGAGTTTGACTTCCCCGAAAAGATAGAGATTTACCTCGAGAACACGATTATCGGCAAGAAGCTTTTGATAGACATTGAGATCATGTACCTCGGTAAATAGGAGCATTATGGACGAGAATATCTACTATTTCGACAATGGAGCTACGTCATGGCCCAAGCCAAAGGAGGTCATCGACGCATGGGTTGACTATTCCACACGCATCGGAGCAAGCCCGGGAAGGGGCAACTACGGCCCATCCATAGAGGGGGGCGAGAAGGTCACACAGACCCGCCAGGAGATCGCTGATCTCATCGGTGCCCGAAACCCAAAGAGACTCGTCTTTGCCAAGAATGCCACCGAGGCCATGAATGTCGCACTTTTTGGCCTTATTCAGGAGGGTGACCACGTTGTAACAACGATTACAGAGCACAATGCAGTCCGCAGACCCCTCAATCGTATCAAAGACCTGCGCAGAATCGAGCTGACCAAGGTCAAGACCGATCAGGACGGCCTGCTCCACGCCGATGATGTCTTCGCCGCAATCAGAAAGGACACCAAATTTGTTGTCCTCAACGGCATATCCAATGTTACAGGCATCCGCGCACCGATAAGGGAGATCGGCGAATACTGCGTTGACCACGACATTACCTATATTGTAGATGGTGCCCAGCTCCTCGGCTCTGCACCGGTTGATGTGAACAGAGACTCAATAGATATTCTCGCCTTCACGGGACACAAGAATCTCCTCGGTCCCACAGGAACGGGAGGCATGTATTTCCCGATGGACAAAGAACCCTGTCCACTTATGTGGGGAGGCACAGGCGGATTTTCCGAGATGGCATGCATGCCCGACGAACTGCCCTATAAATACGAGGCAGGCACAGCCAATGCAGCTGGAATTGCAGCACTGGGTGTGGGCACAAAATATGTCAGGGAAAAGGGTATAGAGAAAATACTCCAGCACAAGCTCGATCTTGCCGACTATTTCCTCGAGAAGATCAATCCCATAGACAAGATCAAGGTCATCGGTGTATCCGAGAAGCCGGGTATGCGCGTGGGTGTTGTCTCCTTCCATGTCCCGGGCATGGACACCAGGGAATTAGCCCTGAAGCTCTGGGAGATGTACAGAATAGCCGTCCGAGGTGGTCTGCACTGTGCACCGGATCTTCATGAGTTCTTCGGTGTTGATGCCGGCTCGCTGCGGTTCTCCTTCGGCCTTTTCAACACAAAAGATCAAATCGATTACGCAGGAAACGCTCTCAAGGAGATGTTGGGATAATGCCTGTCTCGGAGGCCGCTGCTTCTTTAATACCAAGGATCAGATCGACTGGAGTTATCCTTGAGAGGAGTTCTTGAAGCAGAATTTCCAGTGCATACCGACCCAAGTGCTATAAGTGCCGATATTTTAAGATATATGCGGACTTAGCCCCTATCCTGCCCAGCTACACCAGGATACAAAATGTGCTGCTTGAAAGGGAGACCCTGAGCAAAAGTGTATCAGCGGTTTTCTATTCTTCCCAAAGCTCCTCGATTTTTTCAAGGTCGGATTTCTGGAAATCATAGCCGAACTTGAAGAACATACCCATTGTCGGACCAGATATATCCTTCATCTCATATGGCTCGAAATCTACATCAAGGGCAAGGCGATATGAACCGAGCAGATTAACGCGGAAGAAACGGGTGATATTAAGCTCCAGAGATACATTGGGCTCCACAATGTAAAGGGCATCGCTTCTTTTGTAGTCCTGATCGTCTGAGCCGAAAATCTCATTCCTGAATGAGAATGACCCTCCTCCGAGCATCAGGCCTGCGGTCATATGTGTGGCGTTTTCCGTTCCTGCAATATATCGGATGACAAATCCCCCGTAATACAGTTTCAGATGACTGTAGTCCTCAATGGCATCCCGTGTATCGACATTGGTAACGAGATTCCAACCCGTGCCTCCCAATGCCAGATTGCGATTGACGGTTACCAGCCATTCTGAGCCGACAAGCATTCCGAACTGACCGTCAATCATTGTCAATCCGATCTTGGGACCTCCCCAGAAGCCTATTGAAGTAAACTCATCGGATATAACTGTATTGTCTGCAAATGCATGACCTGCAGTCATCAGAACTAAAAACAAAACTAAGTATCTTTTCATCTTAACTCCATCACTTGAACCTGCATGAACGGAAACTTCCAAAATCAGCCTTTATGAGTGCCTCCCTTGCAGAAACACCATCCCCCTGTGCGCTCAGAAAGGCTGCATAAATCCAGGCTGCCTGGGGTTTTCTCTCTGAGGATACATAGAATTCTTTCAGATGCTTGCCTGCCTCTTCATTGAATCCCAGCTTGGAGCATTTAATCCCCTTCAGAAGCTCCCACACAGGTGTATCTATCCGGTCATCCTCCAGGAAAAGCATCATTTTCTCTAATTCCTTTTCCCTTTTTTCCGAAGCAATCTCGAACTCATACCACGGGCCCTCGTCAAGACGCCATCGATATTCGCCCTCGCTGAGATTTCTTTCTTTGAGTGTATGGGGGCTTCTGGGATCCTCTATTGTAATTTTCTTCCCATCGGGTTCAATGATTTCAAGAAGCTCAGCCTCTGCTTCCCAGCTTAGATCAATATTTCTTTTCAGGATAAGCCCCGGATAAGGCTCTGTTGCATCGTTATCATCTTCCAGGTCGACATCCTTAAGACTTGAAATCAGCATATCCAGCTCATCATATGTTGCTGCAGGCAGATCCACTTTAGCATATTCCCGGCAACCGGGGCCAAGCTCGATCAACTGATCCTCCGGCGTTATGAGAACAGCCCTCCCATGAACAACTAATCCGGCTTCCCTGCCAAGACAGCTGAAGATGGATGTCCCAATAATCTGCTCATCTTCAACAAGATAGAAATGCTCGCCATCGAGGATGAAGGCATCCTCAAATGGACATGATTTGAGCATCTTCAGCTCAATATTTCTATCTCTGGAGCCTTTACTCGACGGGTCTACTTCAATCACCTTCTGTCCAAAAATCAAAAGGGGAATCAGAAAGAGGAACAAACGCTTCATCTTGCCTCCCTCGCCATGTCGCCCTCTTTGGGTATTCCGCCCTCAAAGGTAAAGAAATTTTCGTCGATGTGTTTTCCTTTTATTCCAGTGAATATCTCCCAGTCATCAGGGCATTCCACTGAGATGTCATAGCCACCGCCGGGGATATAGTATCCGGTGATGGTGTCGATACAAGGACTGTGATCCACACATTTCTCAATACCGCTGACCTTTCTCCAGTAGTTGATGCTCCTGGGGATGCTGTGACCTGTCCATGGTGTGACCTTCATGACCACAAGGGTGTCCTTAATCTGCTCAACCATACCGCCAACAGTCGGATGATTGATCTCTAAAAGTGCATATTTCATAAGGTCTTCGAGGTTTTCCATGCCAATTGTGCGGAGGGTTATCTCCTCAGACAAGCCGGGCCAGATGTGCATTGTAAAGGCAAGGCCTGCGGAGTCTTCTACTACAAGAACCGAGAGACCATGATCTGCACCCTCTACCTTGAGAAAGGCAGGCATATCCTCAGGCGGGCCTGAATTCGGGAAGGGATTGCGGATTACCTCGTTCTTGTCTCTGAAGAAGGCAATCAATGTAGAATCGACAGCTCTTATTGTCTTGGGGCTGACAGCCCCACCTTCCAGATCGGTCCGGGTTGAGCCAATCCAGAGCACTTCATCAAGGCTTTTCTCAGGCCCTGCGAAGGAATCGTCCACTGTGTTTCTGCTCGTTGCAAAGAATATCACACCGGCTATGGCAACGGTGAATATCAGCCCTACTCTAAGAACTCCACTTTTCATCAGTTAACCGCCTTTGTGTGTATTGTCTGTGTCGGGAAGGCAAAGTCGAGCTTCTCTTCATTGAATCTTTTGAGTATCTTGAAGTTGATCTCGCTCATAGTCCCGAAGATGTCCGCTTCCTTTTTTATGTAGTATATGAGGAGAATGCCGAGGGAAAAGTCGCCGAATTCCGAGAACATGACAAAGGGATCAGGCTCTATTGCTTCGTGATTGCTCGTTATCTCCTTGAGAATCTCGATGCCCCGGCTTATGTCCTCTGTTGTCATGTCATAGGTCAGCCCTATTGGTATCTTCACCTTGCGCGCCGGTTCCTCCGATATATTCTCGACCATGGAATCCGAAAATTTCGAGTTGGGTATTGTGACCAGTCTTTTTTCCAGTGTGCGAAGTCTTGTGCTTCTTATGCCGATCTCCTCCACAAAGCCGTCATAACCGCCGATGATTATTCTGTCACCAAGTTTGAAGGGCTGATCTGTGAAGATGGTGAATCCGCCGAAGACATTTGCAACAGTGTCCTTGGCTGCCATTGCAAAGGCAAGACCGCCGATACCCAGACCGGCGATAAGTCCGCCTACATCGAGGCCGAGATTATTGACTGACATTACAATGCCGATTATCCAAATGACTGCATTTCCGCCCTTCCTTACTATCGGCAGAAGCTGATCGTCAAGATGGGATTCTGTCTGCTCTGTTATCGGCTGCAGATAGTGGACAATCATCGAGTCGTAGAGCCTGACAATCATCCATGTTATGTCTATGGCGATCAGAGTCCATATGCCCTTGTCCACCCAGAAGTCTATGCTCTCGCCGAAGTGGAGACGTGTTGTGGCATATAGCAGTCCGCCTATGAAAATAGCGAAGCAGACAGGCTCTTCCAGCATATCTATGAGTATATCGTCCAGCTTGCTCTTTGATTTTGAGGCCAGCCTTTTGCCAAGTCCACCGAAAAGCTTATAGAGCAATCGCGCAATGATCAGTGAGGCAATAGCTATTCCAAGGGCAATCAACCATTCTTTTAGACTGTTTCCGAGCAGTATTCTATCCATAATTCTCCTTTCTCTTTTACCGATAACAGACCATAATCTGTCTTAGCATAAGATAGGCAATACTCATGACAGACAAAGGAATTTCAGTATATATTGACTTTAAGCTTGTCAACGGCGTTTGGCAATATTTATTCAATTCCTATGGAAGGAATGACCATCTGGCAGAGACTGCCCTACATAGTCCCCGATTCGCTGGATATTTTCGGATTTGAGCTCCGCTTCTATGGGCTGATGTATCTGTTTGCCTTTGTCACAGTCTATCTTCTGGTCATGTATCGGCTCAGGAAGGAGAACCATCCCCTGACAAAGGAGGATGTCGTCTCCTTTATAGAGGCTGCCTTCATAGGGGTTTTGGCAGGCGGAAGGCTGGGGTATGTCCTTTTCTACAATCTTTCATATTATCTCGAGCATCCCCTTGAGGCGGTACTACCCGTCAGCTTTCAGGGGGGCTTCCACTTCACCGGTTATACTGGTATGTCCTATCATGGCGGACTTATCGGTGTCTTCATAGCTGCTGTGATTATCGTAAAGAAGAGGAATATCAGGTTCTGGGATCTCGCAGATCTTATCGCACCTGCCGTACCTCTGGGATTTACATGGGGGCGTATCGGCAATTTCCTCAACGGAGAGCTATACGGCAGAATCACCCAATCTGCCATTGGAATGTATTTTCCAAATGATCCAACCCACGCACTGCGCCATCCTTCCCAGCTATACGAGGCATTCTTCGAGGGACTTGTGCTCTTTGCCATTATCTGGCCGCTCAGAAATATTGAGTATTTGAAGGGCAGGATGGCAGGATTGTATGTCTTTGGCTATGGCTTCTTCCGCTTCTTTGTAGAGTTCTTCCGAATGCCCGACGAGCATCTGGGCTTCATCTTCTTCCGGCTCTCTATGGGCCAACTTCTTTGCATAGGCATGATGATAGCCGGGGCTGTTCTTCTCTATATTGGAGGCAGAAGGAGAAAAGCCTGAGTGAGTTTCTTCAAGCATTCTAGCATCAACAGTTATTGAATCACAAGCTAAGGTTGCACAGTCTCTATTGCTCTAAACGGCTAAGGGTGTATTGATTGGATATTTTTTGCCTGTCGGGTTGCTTGAAAAAACATCTTAATGTACGCACTTTGAATAAGCGTACTCGACCTTCTGCAGTTCTCGGGTAGACAAACGTCCATCCTTTAGTATTACAATTTATGATGTTATGGAGATTGCTCAGACTGGCTGCCGTCTATTTCCTGAGTATGCTCTCAAGCCGGGCAATATCAGAAGGGGAATTGACAGACAGCATCTCCGAGGCTTCGATCATGTTCACACAGAGAATATCGATGCCGTTTTCGAGGGCGCGGAGCTGTTCGAGGCTCTCTGCGTATTCGAGGGGGGCAACGGGCATTTCCCGGAAAACCCGGAGTGCATCCTCTCTGTAGGCATATATGCCTATATGCTTGAAGATATTGGTGGTTGTCCTGCGCATATAGGGAATCGGTGATCTGGAGAAATAGAGGGCATAGCCATCTCTGTTGAGGACAGCCTTAACTGTGTTAGGGTCTCTGTATTCCCTCTCGTTGAGCATTGGCCCGACTATTGTCGCCATCTGGGCACCGGTCTTGATCATTCTCTCAAGGAGGAGGTCTATCATCCAGCCCTCTATCATTGGCTCATCGCCCTGAATATTAACGAAAATCTCAGAACTGTCCTTCTCTGCTATCTCAGCAATCCTCTCCGAGCCTGATCTTGCCCGCTGGGATGTCCTGTTGACGGCTATCTTTTTTTCCTCGCAAAAGGAGATGATCTCCTCAGAATCTGTTGCTACAAGTATATCTGTGAGCATCTCGCTGTCTTTGATCCCGTCGATGACAATCTCAAGCATTGGCTTGCCGTTGATTGGAGCAAGGGGCTTTCCCGGAAATCTTGTCGATTCCATCCTGACGGGGACAATTCCTGTAATCTTCATGATCTATGTCGCTTTCTGGTTGGTGTACAGATTAAGTATAGAGAGTGTGTGGGGAAATTCAAGTAAAATCTATAATAAACATGTCTTGAAATCTGAATAATCATTCCTTAGGAACAAAGAAATGTCCCTTTTTCATGAGAGGGGCATTTTTAGAAGGGTCAATATCCCATTTCTCTGCCCGGTCGTCACGCAATTTATCAAGACCGACAACCTTTTCGAAGGGCAGGGGTGGTGGTTCGTCATCGATGTCGAATTCTTCAATGACAGAGATGAAATCGCGGATTTTCTCAATATCACCGGAAAGTCCCTCAACCTCTTTTTCCGAAATCCCTGTGAAGGAGGAAAGTCTGGCTGTTTCTGATCTTTCTATCATCTCACCATCAATATCCTATGAAATCCACACCCTCTGGCAAAACCGGATTTGGGGGTTTGGACTCAATGAGGGATTTGACAGAGATAACAGAGGTTGTGCCGTCAATGCGATTGAGTTCTATGGATTGTGGCAGAAGTGTTTTTTCGTCTATGATGATCTCAAAGGAAAGTATGGCCGCATCCTCCTTTGCCCTTGCTGTCACAGTATTCCCCTCTAGGCTGATGTCATGGCTTTGCCTGAGCATTGTAAAAATCTCTTTGGAGAATATTGGCGGAGAAGGTATGACCATTCCCTCATCTTCGCCAGAAGACCAGATATAGAGGCTGTCTGAGCTAAAGAACATATTCTGCTCGCCGGTTCTCAACAGGATATCCGGCCTGTGCATTATGATGCTGCCCTCCTGCTCCTGGACACCAAGGGGTGTCTGCTCATGCTGAGTGAACTCGCCCTCCAGTCCTTCGAGCCCAGCCCATCTGTTCTCGATATCTTCGAGGGTCAGCCCGAATGAGAGAACAGCCATAAAAAGAAAGAATGTAATCTTCATGACATTCATAAGACTAATCTCAAGAAAATTCCATCACAAGTCAACAGAAATTAATCAAGATTTAATCCGCCATGATTCAAGCAGACTGTCAATAATTTTACTACTGCCTGAACATCATATAAGTGATATATATGTCTATAATTGTGGGCATAACTCCGACCTGAGCCGGGGAAGTTTATTGATATATATACAGATTTTTGTCTATATATGTTTATCAATAATCACAAAATCCCCATAAATAATGGTCCCGTGAGGTTGACAGATTTATATACATGGTATATATTCGATTGTGTCACAAATTGAGAGAAAAGGTTTCAGGACCGTCGGTAAGGTCGGCAGGTTCGAGCTTAAGGAAAAGAAAAGCCGTTTCATCGGTCATGTCCAGATGGTACCGAATGAGGAGGCAGCCCTTTCTGTTCTTGAGAGCATAAGGGCAGAGTTTCCCGATGCAACCCATCATGTCTGGGCATATATCGTCGATGGGAGGGAGCTTTTCTCCGACGATGGCGAGCCCTCGGGCTCCAGCGGAAAGCCGACCTTGATCGCACTTTCCGGCAGGGATTTGTCAAATGTAATCTGCGTGACAACGCGATATTATGGCGGAACCAAGCTGGGTGTCGGTGGTCTTGTCCGTGCATATACAGATGCCTGTGTAGGTGCTGTGGAGGCTGCCGGTATCATTGAGATGGTGGAGGCAAAGGTCGTTGAAGTCGTTCTGGACTACAGCATGATCGGAACACTGGAGCACTTTCTGCCCACACTCAGGGCGGAGATAACAGGCAGGAATTTCGGCGCAGAGGCAGGCTTTGAGATTGTCCTGCCCGGTTTCAATCTGCCTGAGCTTGAGACCTTTGTTGTCAATTTGACGAGGGGAGATAGAAAGGTCAACATAAAAGGAAACAGATACATTGTCTGGAAGGGTTGAATTTATCGAGATTTAGCCCTGCCATGTATAAAGATTTGATATAATCGGGGGGAGAATATGTCCTATGGCGTGATGATTGACAGCCAGAATTTCGACAATGTCCTTAACACTAAGGACATAGTCGTAATCGACTTCTGGGCACCCTGGTGCAATGGCTGCGACCAGGTGGAAAGGGCTCTTGAAGATGTGCACCTAAGACTGGGCGATCGGGTGATTTTCGCAAATTCCAATGTGGATCACGACTCGATGCTGGCAAGCAAATTCGGCATTCGCAATCTGCCGAGTGTACTGATCTTTACATCCGGTCATGTAATGACAGAGCTGACAGGTACATTTGCAGCGGAAGAGCTTGAGGAAACCCTTTACGAGCTTGTCTGATGAAACATTAAAATATTTTCGGAAAGGAAAACCCTTTTGATTTTTGCGGCAAAAGGGATACTTTATCTCCTATGAAATGGAAGATACAGACAGTACTATCAATATTTCTTTTTATTGCCTGTTCGGCCAAGGTGGAAAAGCCCGCACCGGACAGCACACCTCTTGCATCCTTCGAGGCGAAGGCGATAGGCGAAGAAGGCTTTGTATCATCAGAGGATATAGAGGGGCTTTCACTGATCTTTGTCGTGTCGGATTTCTGCGGTCCATGCCACCTCGAACTTCAGAGAATGGCAGAGCTGAAGGATGAATATTCCAAGCTCAATCTCTATCTCGGCATAGTCGGAAAGGGCGATGAATCCCTCAAACGCGCCGACAGCCTCGGGCTTTCTGTATCGACTTTCGAGGTGGATTCGGTTCTTGTCCAGACACTTCATATACGCAGCATACCACAGCGCATACTTGTTGCTGACGGCAATGAGATCATGCGAATTGTCGGGGCTTCCTCCTCAAGGGACAGCGAGATGACAGAGACCATCGATAATATTCTGGGTATAGTCAGGGATACTCTCTCAAACAGTGACACCATAGAAGGGGGGCAAAATTGAATATAGTCTTCACAGCAGCGGAGGCATATCCATTCGCAAAGGTCGGCGGACTTGCCGATGTTCTCGGAGCATTGCCAAAGAGTCTGACGAAGCTGGGCGCAGAAGTGAGCCTGATCATCCCCCTCTATTCCGACATAAACAAGGAGCAATACAGAATCGAGCCTCTGGATAGTGTAATCCTCCTCGACACACCCGATGGCGAGCAGGAAGCGATTATCCACAAGGGCTATTTGCCATATACCGAGATCCCTGTATTTTTCATAGGAAACAGAAGATATTTCGACAGACCGGGCATATATTCGGACCCCAAGACAGGTGAAAGCTATCCAGACGATGGTGCGCGGTTCAGCTTCTTTTCCCGTTCTGTGCCAGAGGTGATAAAGCGAGTGGGCATCAAGCCCGATATACTCCACGCCAATGACTACCAGACCGCCCTTGTGCTGGTATACCTGCGCAAGCTCTACAGAAATGACCCGGTATTCAAGGACACAAAGACCGTTTTTTCCATACATAATCTCGCATATCAGGGTGTCTTTGATCCCTCAATCCTCGAATATACAAGAATAGGTCACGATGAGTTCTATCCCACAGGCCCCTTTGAGTTCTGGAACAGGGTCAACTTCATGAAGCTGGGCATACTCTTTTCCGACCACATTACAACCGTCAGCCCCACATATGCAGAGGAGATACAGACCACAGACTTCGGTCATGGCCTCGAAGGCGTTCTGACAGAGAATGCACATAAGCTCACCGGTATACTCAACGGAGTCGACTACTCGGTGTGGAACCCTGCAACAGACCCCTATCTTAAAGTACATTTTACACCTGAAAAGCTCGCCAACAAGAAGCAGCTGAAGAGGGAATTGCTCGAAAAATCGGGTCTTCCCGAGACGCACATCGACCTCCCGATGATAGGCATGGTAACAAGAATGGCCGACCAGAAGGGCTTTGACATAATAGGCAGGGCTATAGACAGCATACTCCAGCTTCCACTTACCTTTGTCATACTGGGTACAGGCAGAAAGGGCATTGAGTCCATGCTCCGCGATGCTGCAGAGAGACATCCGAAGAAGATGGCGGCCCATTTCATGTTCAACCCCAGCATGGCACATCTAATCGAGGCCGGCAGCGATATGTTCCTGATGCCCTCACGATACGAGCCATGCGGTCTCAACCAGATGTACAGCCTCAAATACGGCACTGTGCCCATTGTTCGCGAGACAGGCGGCCTTGCAGACACCATCCGAGATGTCGATAAATACAACAACGGCACCGGCTTTGTCTTCCAGGAATACAGCCACCTGACACTATTGGAGACCATTGAGCGCGCAGTCGAGGTCTTCGACGACGAGGAACGCTGGCAGCAGATCGTCCACAGGGGAATGGCAGAGGACTTTTCATGGGACTCCTCCGCAAGGCAATATATCAGGCTATACGAAAATCTCCTCAGTTGATACCCCTTCTCAAAATAGACCCCATTTTCTCTATGCCCGTCATAAGGCGGGACAATCGTTTTGTCGTCGTTGTCCGTGACGAGAATGGCAAGGAGCGCAGGGCGCATATCAACAACACAGGCAGGCTGCACGATTTCATATATCCCTACTCCACAGCCCTTCTGACCACCAAGAACCCCGGCAAAACAGATTTCCGGCTTGTCGGCTTCCACGACAGGGGCAGTGGCGCATTGACAGATACCAATTTTCAGATGAAGGTCTTCGGCATTGCATGGCAGAGGGGGCTGATACCCTGGCTTGCCGATTTTGAATATGCCGGTATCAATGCCCCCCTCGGCGGAAATTCCCTGATAGACTATCTCGGCAGGGCAAAGGACGGCAAAGACCTCTATCTCGAGGCCAAGAGCGCGACCGAACACGGCGAAGGGACATTCTCGATGTACCCCGACTGTCCCTCCACACGGGGACAGAAGCACATAAAGGAGCTGACCGAGAGGGCGAAAAAAGGCGGCAGGGCAGGCATAGTCTTCTTCTGCGCCCTACCCGGCGTGACGGCCTTCACCCCAAATGACAAAGGCGACCCGACAATTCGCCCCCTCCTCAAAGAGGCGCGCAAAGCCGGTGTGGACATCCACGCCATAGGCATGGAGCTTTCCCCCGATACAGGCGAGATATTACTGAGGGACACGGAGCTTGGGGTGGGGTTATAGCTCTGGAAGTGTATGCCCCATCTTCAGTCCAAGGGCAATCCACTCCCTTAGCATAGACTCAAGCTCAACCCGACATTCCCCAAGACTATCCGCAAAGGCAATAACACCTTTGAGACCGGGTATCTTCCCTGCATATGTATCGTCCTCCAACTTCTCGTATTCAGCGAGGGCGAGGGCTTTTTGTGTGTAGGTGGGGGTTCTATTCATAATTTTTGCCATTCGTTCTTCTAAATGAAACTATATATCCTGCGTGCTTCTTGCTTTTTTGGCAATTGATTTCTGTAATTGTTGATACATCTTAACTTCAGGGATGTACTTATAAGTATCGTAGCAAAATTCCGTGAACTCAATAAATAATCCAATTATATTATGTGTTATAAATTCAATTCCTGTGAGGGCCAGAGATATCTTTGAATCGTCGTATTCTTGGGAATGATCAAGCGAAGTGCTAATACCATGTGCGAAGTTTGAGAATTCTTTTGCTACAATATTCGCAACTTCTTCTGGTAATCCACTTAACTTATATAAATCTTGCCAACTGTATCTATTTTTATTCCGCTCCGACTTATTCTCGAAGTTATCCTTCTTCTTATACTTCCAGTTGCAATTCTTAATAATCAGCTCATCCACACTTTTACCCACAAGTTCGGAAGCTATATCTTCAGTTTTCATAACTATTTTCTCTTTGATAGCATCGACATCTTCTCTTCTTTCTCCATAGCCTTGGTTTCTGTCTATAAAACCTATGTTGTCTTTGTACGCGTCCTTGATCATTAATTGGCCACGAATGTATCTCTCTTCATCATCACCTTTTTTTAGTAGAAGAAAAAGTGTGCAATAAACATCTGTCAATAGCCTGCTTATTGCAAGAATTGAGTGGATAATAGAATCTCTTTTACTATTTTGGTGCTTCTTTAACAGATCTCGATATACTTCAAGATTATTTGTAAAAACTCTCACTTGCTTGAGAATCACATCATTTACATCTATTTGAGACACGACGCTGTATGATCTATCAAGCGTATATACCTCGATAAGAAAGGATAGAAATTTTTGACAAACACCAATATCAGTAATTGCATATCCTAAGATATATATATGGTATGTTTCTCTTTTCACAACAGCTTCATTTTCAGAAGGATTTTCTTGTGTCTTCTTCACGCCAACCTCATTAACTCACCGCTCATTTCCAGTCTTTCGCCGAGGTATTTCTGGAGGTCGAGGTCAACGAGGTCTATGCTGTGGTCGAGGCGTGTCAACAACTCACCGAGCACAAAAAAGAACTCCTGTGCCGGGATGCCACGGACTGCGATGTCTATATCCGAATCATCCCGCATATCACCCCTTGCCTGCGAACCAAAGAGATAAATCTCGTCTATGCCGATTTCCCTGAGATATTCAACGGCTATCTCTATGTCCCTCTGAAAGCTGTTCATGGGTATAAATTAGTCCATCAATCTATCTATGTCAACCTGCAAATACATTGCATTGGCCTGCGATAGAGGCTATATTATAGATATGTGTCACAGGGAGGTTAGATGAAGATAAAACTGGACATAGAAGAGCCTTTATTCAGAAGGGTCACAGATTTTGCGAAAAGGCAGAACAGATCTGTTGAACAGATCATAGCCGAATTTCTGGAAAATATCCCTCAAGAAGACGACCTTCAAGAGAAAATGAAGATGATCGACAAGCTGATCGGTATTGTTGAACTGCCTGTTGACTACAATGAAAAAGACGATTACAGAGCGCACAAAAAAGACTTTGCTTCGAGCCAGATTCCTGTTTTAAACGCAGGCGAGATGTTGGAAGAGCTGCACAGAATCCTCCCCTGATAACCCCTCTAACTGACTTTTATCGGTAAAACAGACAGCAGATAGTCTGATATTACCATCCGATTCAATCTCATCAAACCCCATAACTTTCCCCTTGCTTTCTCTTGCTCCTGTGTTTACTTCAATGGAGGAGGTTTTATGAGAAAGAGGGCATTCTTAGCAGGCATGGTCGGGATTCTCTTGCAGGCAGGGCTCTTTCGGGAGATGTCGGCATTTGCAGGCTCTTCGGGGCTGCTTTTGACCATGCTGCTTTTCGGGTGGCTGCTCTTTGCCGCCATTGGCAGTCGATACAGTTGGCGTATGCCGGATTCACCCTTTTTGCTTGGGCTTTTAGGGCTTTTCTATCTGCCTGTGGCGAGGTTCTTCGGATATCTGGTCTTCGGACAGGTTGGCGATATTGTACCTTTGTGGGGGATTGCGCTCTTTTTCATGCTTGTGCTTTTGCCTCCAGCCTTCATCACAGGGCGGAGCTTCCGGCTGCTGGCAAGGGAAAGCGACGAACCGCGGACAATATACGGCATGGAAGGGCTGGGCGCATTCTTCGGCGGTCTGCTCTCTTTGGTTGCTGTCGGCAAGGTGAGTCTGATATTTCCGCTGATGGCTGTCGGGCTTGTGCTGGCTATGCTCAGGGCAAGGGGATTCAGGTGGCTGCTTTTGCCCCTTGGGCTTCTGGTCGGGCTGCTTGTGCTGGCCTTTCCCCTCGGGCGAATGGAGAGGGATTACTTCAGGGGCAGCGAGGTTTTGGCGAGGCGACAACTTCACACGGGCAGAGCATATGTCACTGGCGACGGCAGCGAGCGTTATCTGTATGTAAATAGCGAACTTTACGGAACATCAGGGGATTCGCTCTCTGCACAGCTATGGGCATATCCTGCATTGTCTACAATTGAAGACGGTGGCGATGTCCTCATCAAGGGCGGCGGTCTATCCGGCGTGATCAAAGAAGCACTGCGCTCAGGTGACAATCGGGTGGTCTATCACTTGCCGGACAGGGGCCTGATAAGGCTCATGGAGCAATATTTCTCCATGCCAGAGGACAGCCGTCTGAAGCTGACACACAGGCAGCCAAAGGGCGTTTTCGACCTTATTATCCTTACCCCGTCATTCCCCACGGATATACACTCGGCTATGGCATACTCAAAGGCAGCCCTCGGGCGAATTTCCAAAATCCTGACGGAGGACGGCGTGCTTGCCGTCTATCTCAATGTAGGACAGAACAATCTCACACCCGGGGAATTCTTTTTCACATCCTCGCTGGAGAAGACAATGCAGGCTATGTTCCCCAATACAGAGACGTTATATCTTGATGGGGTTGTCCTCATTGCGGGGAGCGAAAGCCCCATTGATCTCCGGGAGTCATTGCGTAATATGGATTTTCCGCCCGGTCTGTACTATTCACGGGAAGATATGCTCGGTCAGATGAACCCTGTTAGACAGGATTTTTTCACCAAAGACCTCAAGAGACTGGGCAATGGGCGAATTATTGAGGGAAGCATGGGCTATGTCATGGCTATGGCGCGTTTTCTCAGGCTGTCAGGCATAGCTATTCCCCCGACAAATCTTGGCGACTACAGCCGTTATATCATGCTCTTTGCTGTCACAATTTTGGGGCTTATGGCTCTTTGGACATTGTTTTCCCTCAGACGTTTCTCAATAAGGATAGCCTTTATCACAGGTTTCTGGGCAATGGGTATGGAGATATTGCTTCTGCTTCTCTTCCAGAGGAGCTTCGGGAGTCTCTACTATGCCTTTGGACTTCTCTCTGGGCTTTTTATGCTCGGCAGTTCGATTGCAGCCCTATATCGCGAGAGATTTGGCCTTTTCCGAAAGAGCATATTCCTGATGCTTCTCACAAGCGGTCTTGCTGTAATAATCATAATGAGACCTGAGTGGGGTCTGCTGTCGGGATTGCTCCTACTGGTTGCCGGTGTTGCGACAGGTGCAGTCTTTGCCGGGCTTCTCGCAGAGGGAAGGTCTTCACCGGGGAGCATCTATTCCACAGACCTTCTCGGCGGTATTCTCGGTGCCCTTGTATTCGGTGTTATGCCCGGAGTTGGGCTATATCAGTCCATTGCTGTTTTGATCTTTGCAGCTGTTCTGTGCCTTGTCTGGAAGAGCTAATCGTCATCTTTCTGTAACTTGTTGTAAAGCTCAGGGTTGATCTTCTTCATGCAGTCGGGACAAATTGAATCGTAGACCTGAGCATCTGTATGTTCTTCAAGATATTCCTCTACCTTCTGCCAGTATCCATCGTCATCTCTGACCTTGTGACAGCTCGAACAGACCGGGATTATACCCTTCAACCGCTCGATCTCATCGATTTTACGGGAAAGCTCGCTGATCAGCCTTTCCCTTTCCAGCTCCATCTCCTTACGCTCTGTGATGTCAAAGACAAGGCCGACTATCCTCTTGGGCCTGCCGTCATCCTGCCACTCAATGACCTTTCCGGAATCGTAAAACCAGCGATATGAGCCGTCCTTGTGGCGTATACGATATTCGACATCATAGGTTGGCAACTCACCCTTCAAGTGCAGACGCATCTGCTCCATTGTCCGGTCGTAGTCGTCGGGGTGAATCATGGTTGTCCAGCCGTAGACATCCGGCTCTATCTCGCCGGGTGCATAGCCGAGTGCCATCGGTTTTTTGTCATTATAGATGACCTTGCCTGTCTCGTAGTCCCAATCCCAGCGACCGAGGCTGCCGACCCAAGAGAAATCAAGCCTCTCATGGATCTTCCTGAACTCTTTCTGATGTTCATCCCTGATTCTGGTGAACCCCTCCATCTCCTCCATCTGGGACAGAAGCCGTGCCACATGATCGGTCAGCTCGCGAACCCTTGCTCTTAGCTGTTCGTTTTCATCTTTGAGAATTTTTATGCTGTCCATTTTCCTCTCCTGAAAATTGCCCCTGTAAGGCTCAAGCCATAAAACCTGATCACTCAAAGATCATCTGAATAACCTGGCAGTTGCTATCCATTTAAGGCCCTTGGAAGCGATCCGTAAAGCTGCCATAGCCCAAAGGTCTATCGGTTTTCTCTGATACAAAATGACCAAAAAAGGAGTGGAATGCAACAAGAAACACCATTGAGAAGACTCCTGACAAAGTTAAAAAGAAAGGATAGACAAGCAGGATGCCGTTACAACTGTTAATGGTTCAGCTTGCACCGGAAGAACTGATTACTTCCCCTTAATTTCTGTTTAACATTCTCTATGGCAGAAAATAGTAAAATAGTCTTAAGAATGATGAAGCTTATCCGTCTAAATTTTATTTGTTAATTCTCTATTAAGTTGACAAGACTCCACATACCCATTATTATAAACTTTGGCTATGCGAAATGCCGGATGTTGTCAACTGTTCCATATGGAGACTGGTGATATAATCCCTTAATCGCCATACATTTCGCAGGAAGCTGTAAAGGAACATAAAGCAGCTTTTCCACGCTGTGAATCATAAATGCAGCCCTTTGGGGCTGTACTGTTTTTGAAGGGGGAAATATGGGTTTATTCGGTTCATTCAAGAGATTAGAGAGCAAGATTGATATATATCTCGACGATATTGACCAGGCTGCACTTCACTTCAAGGAGGCAGTCAGTGAGTTTCTTGAGAATGACTTCGAGAAGCTGAAAAAAAGAATAGACAAGATATCCCACCTTGAGCACGATGCAGACGAGAAACGCAGAGAGATCAGATATCAGCTCTACACAGAGATGCTGATCCCAGAGTCCCGTGGTGATGTTCTTGGGCTTCTTGAGAACAGCGACACTCTCCTTGATCTTATCAAATATATCGTCATCCTCCTTGATATTGAAAGACCTGAAATCCCTGATTTCCTGAAAAAGGATTATCAGGATCTCGCCGAGGCTTCGGCACATGCTGTTGGTTCCCTCGTAAAGGCAGATCTGGCATATTTCCGCGAGACAAAGCTGGTCAATAACTACATAAACAAGGTATCATTTTATGAGGGCGAAGCGGATATTCTCGAACTGAATCTCTATCGCAAGATATTCCATTCCAAGGATATTCCAGATCTCGGACAGAAATTGCAGCTCAAGAGCTTTGCCTATGATTTTGCCCGTCTTTCGGACGAGGCACAGGAAGTCGGCGAAAGGCTTAGCGTATCGGTTATCAAGAGGGATATATAATGAGCATTGTCACGATTCTCTTCTTTCTGTCCAGCGGGCTTTTCCTTGGCTGGTCTCTTGGGGCAAACGATGCGGCCAATGTCTTTGGAACAGCCGTGGCCTCTAAGATGGTCAAGTTCCGGACTGCAGCAATTATATGTGCTGTCTTTGTCATCATCGGAGCTGTTGTCAGCGGTGCAGGGGCATCCCATACCCTTGGCAAGCTCGGAAGCATTACAGCCCTCGCAGGGGCTTTCACCCTCGCCTTTTCCGCAGCATTCACAGTATTCTGGATGACAAAGCTCGGACTACCTGTCTCCACATCCCAGGCCATTGTCGGTGCAATCATTGGCTGGAACTTTTTCGCAAAGGCGGGCACAGACACCGGCGCCCTGGTGAAGATCGTAAGCACATGGGTGCTCTGCCCGGTGCTTTCGGCGTCCTTTGCCCTTGTTCTCTATCTTATCATAAGGCGTATTGTCAACAACTCAAGGATACACCTTCTGGAACTCGACTTCTGGACACGAAATGGCCTTATCATTGTAGGTGCCTTCGGCTCCTACTCCCTCGGAGCTAATAATATAGCAAATGTAATGGGTGTCTTTGTGCCCCGCTCGCCATTCGTAGAGATCAGTATTGGAGATCTGTTCACCATTTCAAGCGCACAGCAGCTCTTCCTCCTTGGGGGTATAGCCATAGCAGTGGGTGTTTTCACATACTCGAAAAAGGTTATGCTGACTGTCGGAAACAGCATATTCAAGCTTTCATCGATTACCTCCTTCATCGTCGTGCTTGCAAGTTCCATGGTGCTTTTCCTTTTCGCCTCAAAGGGACTACAGGACTTCCTGCATTCGATGCATCTGCCGGCATTTCCCCTTGTTCCTGTCTCCAGCTCCCAGGCGGTTGTCGGTGCGGTTTTCGGAATAGGCATAGCCAAGAGCAGGAAGAATATCAACTATTCAGTTCTATTGAGAATCGCCACAGGATGGGTTACAACACCTGTTGCATCGGGAATCCTGACCTTTGTCGCACTTTTCATAATGCAGAATGTTTTCATGCAGAAAGTATATTAATCAATTAACGATAGATGTTTTCGACCCCTCTTGTTGACGATATAGATACTAAAGGGTATACATTATAGAAAATACTTTCTTTTTATACATCTTGTTTTTTGCTTTTAATCCTTTGATTATAAGCATTTTGACCTATAATGGAAATAAGGACTCCAGTGCAAATGATGTTCTGCCGATCGAGTGTATAAAATTATGAGCAGCAGTAATAATAAAATAGCCGACCTGCAAAGGGAAAACAATGAGCTAAGGCGGAGGATAGAGGAGCTGACAAGCCCTTCTTCCGTGGAGACATGTCAAACACAGTTGAAGACATGTATAGAGCTGGCAGGCTTCATTGTTAAACATAATCCCAATGCCATAGCTGTTTTCGACAATGACATCAAGTATATGTATGTGTCCGATCGCTATCTACGAGATTTTGGCATCAAAGGTGACATAACAGGGACGTATCACTACGATGTTTTTCCCGAGCTTCCCGAGGAGATAAGGGAAGTACACAGGCGCGCCCTCAATGGTGAAGTCATCAGCAATGAAGATGATATGTTCGTAGACCGGAATGGCAACACCCAATACAGCCGTTGGGAGTGCAGACCCTGGTATGATGCAGAAGGTAATATCGGCGGCTTTATAACCTATACCGAAATAACAACAGAACGCAGGAATGCAGAGAAGTACCTCAGACAGAGCAAAGCCAAGCTCAGATCTATTGTCGAAAACGCCAATGGTTCGCTCTGGGCTATTGATAGAGATTATCGATTGATATCCTCCAACAGACATTTCCGCAATCAGTTCGAGATCAGTTTCGGCAAGGCTGCCGAAATAGGACAGAGCGTTCTCTTTGATGGGTTGAGCGATGATGTCAGGCAAAAATGGAAGACCCTCTACGACAGGGCACTCAGCGGTGAGAGCTTCAATATAGAGATAAAAAGGGTTCATGCACCTTCGGAGGTATGGAGCGAATATCGCTTCGGACCAATAGTCAACTGTGAGAGCAGGGTGGAGGGCGTGAGCGTCTTTTCGACAGATATCAATGCGCGCAAACAAGCAGAGCTGAAGCTCAAGAATCTGAATCTGGACCTCGAACTTGCACAGAGAATAGCTAATATCGGCAACTGGTGCTTCGATCCTGAGGTCGGGACACCTGTATGGTCGGATGTAATCTATGATATTTATGAAAGAGACCCGATAAAAGGTCCCCCTACCCTTGAGGACTACAGGGATATATATGAGGGCAAATGGTTCGATGTGTTCAGATATGCCATAGATGCCGCAATCAACAAGGGCAAGCCCTATGATATTGTCCTTAGGCTGAATCTCCCCAGCGGCAATATTAAGTGGATACATGCCATATGTCAGCCAGAGGAAAAGCCCGGTCCAAAAGGATATAGATTGCACGGTACAATTCAGGATATAACTGAAATCAAGAATGCAGAGCAGGAAGTCAGGGATCAGCAGAAAAAGACGGAGAAGCTGCTCGGAGGTCTGCCGGACATGGTCTACATATATTCCACAAAAAGGGGAGCAATATACTGGTCAGAAAAGGTCAGCGATATACTCGGTTTCAATCCCGATGAACTTATCATCAACCCATATCGCTGGAGAAACAGCATACTCCCCGAATATACAGAAGAAGTGGAAAAGGCCATTAAACAGGATAACTACGATATACAGTATCAGATCAGAGACAATACTGGCAATATCCATTGGCTCAGAGACAGAGCATTCAACATTGAACAGAAGGGTGACGAGAGAATTATTTACGGCATCGCTACAGATATCACTTCAGAACACGCATTGCTCGAGGATATAAAAAGATCCAATGAGCTTCTGAAGACTGCGGAAGAGCTGGCAGGTCTGGGTTCCTGGGAATTAGAGGTTCACACCGACCGATGGACACTCTCGGATAACTGGCGCAGCCTGCATGGTATCGAAATGAATGAATTCGACTCAATTTCATTGCTGGAAATTGCACCAGAGGAAGATAAGCCAAAGATAGAGGAAGCCTTCAGAACCGCTATGAAAGATGGATGCTATGACATTGAGCACAGAATAATAAGAAAGAATACAGGCGAGATTCGTGATGTCAGGGCATACGGACGCGTTATCTTCGACATACATGGAAAGCCATCGATAATGCGAGGTATAGTCATCGACATAACAGAGCAGAAAAAGGCCGATCGCAAAAGGGAAGAGCTGATCGAAGACCTGCAATCAGCACTGGCCCATGTCAAGACCCTCAAGGGACTTATCCCAATATGCGCATCTTGCAAAAAGATAAGAGATGACGATGGATACTGGCATCAGGTGGAGTCATATATCAAGGAACATTCCGAGGCCACATTCTCCCATGGCATCTGCCCTGACTGCATGCAAGAGCTATATCCGGGGTTGGCTAAGGACGACGAAGATTAATACTCTACCCTTTTTTGTTTTCTGAATAGACCATTTACAGCTTGACATCCAGAAATATATATTGTATTTATGGATATATTCGTTGTATATTTACAATATAAAGCACGGTATTTATGATAACAAGAAGGATTTATAATCGGATAGGCATACTCAGAAGGGCCAAGGGCATATCCCGCAGGGAGCTCGCTGAGATCATCGGGGTTAACTTCCAGACTGTCGGGTATCTCGAGCGGGAGGAGTATAATCCCAGCCTTGATCTCGCATTTAGAATCTGCGAATATTTTGACCTGCCCGTTGAGGCGGTATTTTCCACAAAACCATTGAAAACCATTGAAGAGATTCTCAAGGAAAGGGGCAGGGATGAATAGAAAATATTTTCTCATAGCTGTCAACTATATCATGCTTTTTCTTACAGCCTGGCTTGTATATCGGGGGACGGGCCAAGGAGATGGATTGCCATGGCTTCTGGGCGCGCTTGCTGCGTTTATACTCCTGCTTGTAACCTACTATTTCCTATACCACAAAAGCGGCATCTGGTCATTCATCCACAGAAAGGCTGACCAGCTGGACGAAAGGGAGCTGGCACTAGCCCGTGAGGCAACAGATACAGCCTATAGCTGGTTCACAGTTATATCTCTGATTGTTCTGTTTCTTTTTGGCTATGTCAACGTAATGCCCTGCATACATATCCCTCTTGAGGCATTGGGCAGAGCGACTCGAATAACCTTGATGTCGATGATATATGTCGCCCACATTCTGCCGGGAACATTTGTGGCCATCAAGGAAAAGTCTCAGATCACTTGATTGAATTCCATATATCTTGGTTGTCCCAAACAAAAGCATAGAAAAGAGGTTTCAGTCCTCAGCCAGTCGAGTATCAAAGCCTATAAGAAATACGACATAGAGCCAATTTGAGCTGGTTTGCCTCCCCAAATACAATCAAGGGTCGAGTTGTTGCCCTCATATCATCTTCACTTATAGAAGGAATATGCCGAAACACGATTGGTTATGCCCAGCCTTCTAAAGCACGACCCGCTTTCCCAAGCACGACCCGCTTTCCCAGGCACGACGCTTCAACGATCATGTAGAGCTTAACTATCTTCTCTAAAAGAAGAACTAACAGAAACAAGATTGTCTATGTTTCACCCTATTTGCCTGCTCAACTTTCTCATGCAAAAAACTTAAAAGACATTGGTGTCCAAAGCCAGACGAGAATCATCTCCAATGAATCTTTGTAAGATTATATAACCAAGTTTTAACTATCCCAATCCTGCTCAGCTTTCTCAAGCCAAAACTTAAAAGACATTGTTGTCCTTATAAAAAGTAAAATCCAGCTCTGCTGGATTTTACCTATGATATAGAACCAAGTTTCGCCTTCTCAGGGCTGACCCGCTTTCTTAAGCAAAAAACTTAAAAGACATTGTTGTCCTTATAAAAAGTAAAGTCCAGCTCTGCTGGATTTTACCTATGATATAGAACCAAGTTTCGCCTTCTGAGGCGAAACTTAAAAGACATTGTTGTCCTTATAAAAAAGAAAAATCCGGCTTTGCCGGATTTTTCCTATGGTATAAACAATGTCAGGGCATCTCAAACGAAAACTCCGGATGCCTCACTGTAAGCACCGGGCAGGGTGATTTGCGTACGAGTTTTTCCGCTGTTGAGCCCATTAGCATATGGGACAGACCGCTTCTTCCATGTGTTGATGAGACAACGAGATCCATCTTTTCTTCCTTTGCGTAGCGGATGATCTCGAGGAAGGGTGTGCCATTGGCGAGTATGGGTATGACGTTTACGTCAGAGAGGTCGACATCTTCGATGTATTTATCGATGTGGTCCTGAAACTCGTCCTGGAGCTTGGCGTAGAAGTCCTGGGAGAACTCGCCTGAGCCGAAATAGTATGGGTCCAGTGTATTCTCGTCGAATACGTGGATGATGTAGAGATCTGCGCCGAATTTTCTTGAGATGTCGGCGGCATAGGGAAGAGCGAGTTTTGAGAAGTCAGAGAAGTCCGTTGGCAGAAGAACCTTTTTGATGGAAAGCATATAACCTCCGTTCGGTGAATTTGAAGGTTTGAGAACCTTCATCTGTCTTTAATTTACATTAAATATAGCCAAAAATTATGTAGAGGGAAAGAAATTAGTCATTTTCAGGACTTTTCTTGTGAAAATCAAAGTTGCTTTGTTCCATTTTGCGTTTGACTCATAAAGCGGCGCAGCCTATATTAAATCTAAAATTGGTAGGAAGAAAAAAACCCGAAAGGAGAGTGTAATGGTATCCTATATCCACGAAGGCGGCTGGATGATGTATGTCCTTCTGGGCGTTCTTGGAATTGGAATTGTGATCGTCATTGTCAAGCTCTGGCTTCTGATGAGTGCGAAGATCAATACAAGACGCTTTGTAGCAGACGTACAGAAGGGCATGGATGATTCCGGCTCGAAGAAGGCAATTAATCTCTGCGAAAATACCAAGGGCCCGGTTTCTGCGGTTATTCATGCAGGCTTAACACGTCAGGACAAGGATCTTGCTCTTGTTGAAAGGGCAATGGAAAACGAGGCCGCAGTTCAGATGGGTCATCTTGAAAAGGGTATGACATGGCTTGCCATGGTCATCGCCATCGCACCCATGCTTGGCTTTTTGGGAACGGTTATCGGTATGATCCAGGCCTTCCAGACAATCAAAGAGATGAACGACATCGTTCCTTCTGAGGTTGCCGGTGGTATTTCGGTCGCACTTCTGACAACGGCCTTCGGTCTTGTTATTGCTGTTCCGATGCAGATTTTCTACAATCTGTTCGTATCGCTGATCGACGGAATGGTTATCGACATGGAAGACAGTGCGAACATTGTCATAGAGACAATGCTCGACAAAGGATACCTCAAGAGATAAGATGAAAACACCCCTCAGAAAAAAGGAAGAGATCGAGATCCAGACTTCGTCCATGGCGGATATAGTATTTCTGCTTCTGATCTTCTTCATTGTATCAACATCTATGGACCCTGCCAAGGGTGTCGGAATGACGCTCCCACCTCCGGGAGAAGAGGTCAAGCTCGATCAGAAGAACATTCTGTCCATTTATGTTAACAAAGAAGGGGGCGTTCTTATCCGCGAGGATGTTGTAGAATTGGACGATATAAGGGAAAGGGTCGAGGAGGAGATCAGGAAGAACGACAAGCTCGTTATATCTCTGAGAACGGACAAACAAGCCCAATATGGGATGATGATCGAGGTACTCGACCAGCTCAAGCTTGCAGACGCAAAGAAGATATCCTTAGCCACGCCGGACTTTTAGGGGGAGACCATGATCAAATTCAAGAGTTCTACAAAGGTACAGGCGAAGATCAATATGGCCTCAACCTCGGATATCATCTTTCTGCTTTTAATATTCTTTATGACGGTCACGGTTTTCAAGGAGTTTCAGGGATTGAAGGTTACCCTTCCCGCTGCAAAGTCCACCAAGAAAATCGAGGCAAAAAGGCAGATCACACATATGTGGGTAGACAGGAAGAACAGGATGAATATAGACGATATGATAGTCAATTTCAGCCAGATTCAACCACTTATGCGTGAGAAGATGATAGATGATCCTGCAACAATTATCTCACTCCATGCTGATCAGGAGGCAAAGTATGAATACATTGCCCGGATCATGGAGGAGTTGAAAGAGGCGCAGGCCTTCAGGATAAACTTCGCAACAACATCAAAGTAGGCAGGTCAAAGCATGAAGTATCAGGACCAAAAGGCAGATCTGCCGGCAAAGTTGCCAAAGGTATCCCGAAAGGCAACGATAATAACTCTTTTGCTGTTTCTTTTTATCTCGCTGACCTTCATAGAGCAGCAGATAAAGGGTGTTAAGGGAGCAGATGTCCAGAAGACCATTCAGATCGAGGACATTCCGATCACCAAGCAGAAGATAAAGGAGCCGGAAAAGCCAAAGCCCAAGAGGGCTGAGGTTGTCGAGGCTGAGGAAGAGGAAGACATAGATACAGTCACAATCGCTGAGACCGATCTCGTTGTCGATTCTTTCATCCCTGAGGTGATAGAGGATGACGATGAGGTCTATGACTTCTTCGCAGTCGAGGAGCAGCCGGCACCCGTCAAGAAGATCACCCCGGAGTATCCGGAGCTTGCCCGACGCTCGGAGATGGAAGGCACCGTGCTGGTGCAGATCGTCATCGGCAAAGACGGCAGGGTCGAGTCGGCTACTGTTGTTGGTGTGAGGCCGGAACAGGCCAAGGGCTATTTCGAGGATGCGGCACTTGAGGCCGCCAAGCAGTTCGAGTTCAGCCCTGCCAAGCAGCGCGGCAAACCTGTCAAGGTAAAGAGGAATCTCCCCTTCCAGTTCACACTGTAAGGCGGCGATCATATGATATAAAAGGGGGGCGTAATTGCCCCCTTTTTTTTGAGAATCTTAACTGGCTTGGACAGGCAAACGATTGGGGCTCTCAAAGGGATAATCGGGATTTAGCAGGAATATATCTGCTGTTCATAGCAGAGCTGCAAACATTGTTCGCCCGGCTATTCCAGTGGGTCTATATCCACTCATTTTTGGCTATAAAGTTGAGCATTTTCTTCTTCATTACCTTCAGATCATACAGTGGAAATTTCTTGTAGTATTTGAACTTGGTCAGATCGATCTCCTTGTTCTGTGACATCTTGATCAGAAATTCGATGAAGGCATCTGTGTATGCCACTGCTGCAAGAAGAGTCTTGAGATTCTGTTTGGCATTCTGGGGCACATGATGATGACGGCAGAGCAGGGAATAAAGCGGCGGAAAGCCCCATTTTTCCATAAGTATCGTCCCGATGTCAACATGGGTTCGACCTTCCAGCCCCAGTTCCAACTCTGCGGTATAGAAGCCCAGATTTGTATGGGCTTTCATGTACTTTATAATTTCCTCGAAAATATCAGGCATATGTGCGAACTGGAAGAGCCTGCCTATGTCAATGAAATAGAGCGGCAAATCCACACGCCTGCTGACTGGATTATAGTAGAGTGCCCTGTGAACAACAGGTGTGAATCGTCTTATCAGTACCGATTTAATGGACATCTTACGGAAGTGATAGTACTTCTCTTCCTCGTAGTTCTCGATGAACTCCATTGAATCCAGTACTGTTCTAAGCCTTTCTATTCCCATTTGGAGAAGGGCGTGGGTGATGCTCGATGTCTTGCGCTTCTGGACAATGACCTCTTTACGGGGATCATTGGCTCCCTTCTCAATTTCGATATTCTTTGTCACGTAGAAAAGCTCATCCAGTACATCGAATATCTCGTCCTTTTCCTCCCACTCTCCACTCTGATATGCTTCCTTCTGCTCGTCGGTGTCGAGCATGTCCTGTGTAAGATCAATCATATTTATATCGTCTGCTGTGTAAAAAGCATGCAATACAGCAGTTGAAATTGCGAGGTCATTCTGCAGAACATCTGAGAGCACACCGAGTGTGCTGTTGTCATCCTGCGCCATGGATCTGAGGCTGGGCAAAACCTTTCTGGATGACGGCAATAGATGTATATGCCCCTTTTCCTCGATGATTGAGTTGAACTCCCGCTTCTGTCTTTCTTCTATCACAGCCGGGGCCTGCCTCTTGATAAAGGCCGTCTTGACAGGCTTTGTTACGAATCGTTTTGCCAGCTTTCTCTGTATTATGTGGCGAACCATTTCCCTGTCGTGTCCATCTGTGACAACAATGCCATATATTTCCGGATGCTTCAGCTGAACTCGGGCGAGAAAGCGCATGGAATCCTGTGTGTCCATATCTGTTACAAGGACATCAATCGGATATTCGGAGAGCTTTTCCATGGCCTCGGCGGTTGTAGTAGCAGTATGCAGTTCAAGAAGCTCGTCTTCCACCTCCATCTTGAACCTTTTTGTCATCCGCCCCTCGGCGGTTACAAGCAGGAGATGCCCTTTTTTGAAATGGTTCTTCTTAAGCATACTTCACCCTTTATCGGCATGATTTATATATAGAAATCGACAAAATGACGTAAAACTTTAATCTATCAGGACTTCAAAGAAGAATAGCTGTTGGGATTAGTCTAATCGGTATAGATGTCCCAGACGCCTTCTTTGATATTAAGCTTCTTCCCGCGGAGCTCTATGTCGCCCCTCTTCTCAAGTCGCTTGAGCATGCGTGAGAAGGTCTCGGGTATTGTACCGATGGATTTGGCTATCTCCCCCTTGGGAAGGTCAAGCGTGCATCTTGTACACCTTCCATAACGGTTTTCGAGAAATTGGAAAAAGCGTTCTTCTACATCATAGGATGTAAGATATGAGATACGTGAAGACAAATGTCGCATCCTTTTGAGGAGGGAAAAGAGAAACTTTGATATAAATCTCTGATTTGTCAGTAAAACCTCTATGAATTTCTTATCGAGCAGCAGCAGCATAGAATCACGAGAACAGACCGCAGTTGCAGGATATCGCTGTCCATGTCTGAGTATAGCCTCCCCGAACATCTCACCCTCTGTGGCAAGGGTCACGGTTATCTCCCTTCCCTCGGGTGTTGTCTTGTACACGCGGACATCACCTGCAACAAGGAAGAAGACATGCCTTCCCTCACGACCTTCCACAAAAACCTCTTCCCCTTTAGAGTATGAGCGTAGAACAGAGTGCTCCAGAATCTCCTCAAGTATGTCGTCATCAAGATCGTGAAAAGGCTCGAGACCCCTGATAATTGATTTGTTTATGTCCATTATCCTCCGAAAACAGGCTCAGGATTTCAGCACATAAGTTAAGTGTCGATACACTTATTTATAGTGTCTTAATATTTTTTAAAAAAGTTCGCTTTCTTGACCCAGGTCAAGGAAAAAGACTTGCAAGACCTATATAATCATCATGAAACAGATAAGATCAACCTCGGAAAAGGAGTAAAGATGTTTTGTTTTCAGTGTCAGGAAACAGCAAGGAATCAGGGCTGTACAGTAAGGGGAGTATGCGGAAAACCGCCCGAAGAGGCGATCATGATGGATTTACTCATACACAGCCTCAAGGGAATAGGCTGGCTTGTTGAGAAATCCGGCGATAATCTCAATCACAAATGCTTCCGCACTGCTACTGAATTCATCGGCGAGTCGCTATTCACTACGATCACCAACGCCAATTTCGACCAGGCTGTTATTGAGAAGAGAATCGAAAGGGCGATGGAGATCAGAAAGTGCATTTACGGCAATATCGGCGGAATTCCACAGGACGCGCCGGACGCTGTGACATGGGATGAACCACAGGAAAAGTGGATGCAAAAGGCCATTGAGGTCGGTGTACTGTCCACAGAGAACGAGGATGTCCGCTCACTCAGAGAGCTGCTGGTCTATGGCATCAAAGGTATTGCAGCATATAATCACCATGCAAATGTCCTCGGATACTATGATGACGAGATTCTCCGCTTCATGGCAGAAGGTCTTGCCTCCACACTCAAGAAGCTTGAAACCGGCGAGATGATAAATCTCGTGATGAAAGCCGGAGAGATGGCGGTCAAAACAATGGCACTCCTCGACAAGGCAAATACCGAGACATACGGCAACCCTGAGCTGACAAAGGTCAATATCGGTGTCGGCACAAGACCGGGGATACTCATCTCGGGACACGATCTGAAGGACATGAAGATGCTCCTTGAGCAGACAGAGGGCAAGGGTATAGATATATATACCCATTCTGAGATGCTCCCTGCCAACTACTATCCTGCCTTCAAAAAATACGAACACTTCCACGGCAACTACGGCAATGCCTGGTGGAAACAGAACGAAGAGTTCGCCTCCTTCAACGGCCCGATACTCATGACCACAAACTGCATTGTACCTGTCAAGGACAGCTACAAGGACAGGATCTTCACAACAGGCATGGCGGGTTATCCGGGTGTTACCCACATAGAAGGCGATGAAGAGGGCAACAAGGACTTCTCTGAGATCATTGAGCTTGCACTCAAATGTGAGCCGCCTGTTGAGATAGAGAAGGGCGAGATTGTAGGTGGCTTTGCCCATGCTCAGGTTATGGCACTTGCAGACAAGGTAGTCGATGCTGTCAAATCCGGCGCAATCAAGAGATTCGTTGTCATGGCCGGCTGTGACGGCAGGCACAAGAACCGTCAATACTTCACAAATGTGGCGGAAGAGCTGCCAGAGGATGCAGTTATCCTGACAGCAGGCTGCGCAAAGTATCGCTACAATAAGCTCAATCTCGGAGACATAGGCGGAATTCCCAGAGTTCTCGACGCAGGACAGTGCAATGACTCCTACTCCCTCGCTGTTATTGCCCTCAAGCTCAAAGAGGTCTTCGATCTGGAAGATATAAATGACCTTCCCATATCCTTTGATGTGGCATGGTATGAGCAGAAGGCAGTTGCTGTGCTTCTGGCACTGCTTCATCTTGGCTTCAAGGGCATGCGCCTCGGGCCTACGCTCCCGGCTTTCCTCTCGCCGAATGTTGCGAAGGTTCTCATCGAGAACTTCGATCTCAAACTTACAGGCGATGCCAAAGAGGATGTCGAGATGATGATGGCCGGCAAATAGTAACTAATTCCCCATACAACCGGAAAAGCCCCCTTTAAGGGGGCTTTTCGCTGAGTGGGGTTTGGTTTTTCGTCTATTTCATATAGACTATTCTCTGGGTTTGGTGATTGCTATGTCCGGTGGCAGATACTATGTATATGCCTGAGGCAAGATCCTCTGCCGGCTGCCAAATAGTGTTCTCGCCATCGGTTGCCCAAACAGTCCTGCCCTTAAGGTCGCAGATGCTGATGATCTCTGCACCATTTGCCGTGATTGCGACAGCCGAGTTGAAGGGATTGGGATATGTGTGAAGCTCAATCCCATCGGGTATGTCTGCCTTGCCCTGATCTTCAAGATTTAGCATGTCGGTATTGCGTACACAGCGCACATAGTTGACACCTCGAATAATGTCGCCCTGCGGACCGTGACCGTAGACAGGGTTGCCCCCATCATCCACACCAAGGTAGTATTCCGGCAAATCCCGGGAATCTGTTTTTGGATCGGAACGCTGTGCGCCTGCGCCGTGTACATCCAGATATGAATAGTAGGATGTGCCGGGGCGCATCATCCAGCCCGATGCCCTCCCAAAGGCGAGATAGGCTGCAGCATTGCCACCATAGACAGTCTTATGGGTTGTCGATGTCCAGAACCAGGGGTAGTCAGTATCCCCTGCCTCATTAGTTATGGGGTCACAGTCGAAAATCGGATCTATGGCTGCAGAGCCTGTGGAGCCGGGGGAACGGGTGTAGTCGATGATCGACTGAAGCTCCTTGGCATTAGGCAGCCTCCAGTCATCGTGACCTCCAAGATTGAGATCTTCTGCATATGCAAGGGCATCCTCCCAGTCCATGAATGTCTCGGAGTGCCCCTTCTGCCACATGAGACCTGTTGCGCTGTCAATTATTGTTCCATCGCCACTGTCTGAAAAATCATTTATACCATAGTCGGGATTGCCCCTCACGCATATCAGGGTGAATGTCTTGTCCCCACCCATGATGCTTGTGTCATAGCCCTTAATCCTGCCATCTGCAAAGTTGACACCAAAGAGCTTGGGTACACCGGGTATTGTGGTCTCGTTATAGACAGTCTGGGAACCGAACTGCGAATCAATAGCCCTTTCACCGTTGAGGGTGTCGCCGTATGAGAAGTCGAATACATCGTCATCGATAAAAGGAATAACTGAGGACATCGAGCCTGTATAACCGCTTATATCCTGCCCGCTGAAATTGATCAGAGAATACAGCTCCTTTATCGTAGGCACTCGCCAGTCGTCGTACCCACCGAAATTGGTGGCATTGAGTACATCGGGATAGCTCTGTATCTCACTCCAGGATAGCTTGTCGTTCACATCCGTGTCGCCATCGCCGTCAATATCGCCGGTGCGCACCCAGGTAAGACCTGTTACATTGTCGTATACAGTCAATCCGTCACCGGAGACTGTGTAGGATGGTTCATTGCCGATCTCCTGTGCATCCTGTCCGTAGAATGCTGACCCGGGTGATGGGGGGCTTATCTCCGATGTATTCCCAAAACATGTCTCCTGACCTGTATCCACAATCGGATATGTCACTGCAAGTCCTATTGTGACCAGAATCAGCAATGTGATTGTCCTTTTCATTTTTTCCCCTTTCTCATACACCCTGTTTTTATTGTCGCTGAAACTTCAACCATAATTTCATACCATCTGTCGAGCAAATCCCCGGACATTCTCTCGATCAGCTTTTCCGCATTCTCCAGCATCATTCTCTCCTCGTGATCCAGCTCTCGACGCATCTTATCTGATAGCCTGATATGTATTTTGCGCCTGTCGTCCTTGTCCTGTATCCTTTCGAGAAGACCCTTGTCAACAAGCCTGTCAACCATGGCAGAGCAGGAAGGTGGCGTTACATTCAAGGTCTCTGCCAGCTCCTTGAGGCTGATGCCATCGCATCTGTAATTCTCCATTCTGTGAAGGGTCTTTATCATGTGAACCTGTCCGCCGGAAATATCCTTAAGAAGGGGCTTTTGCTTGCCCTCCTGCCTTGCAGAACTCAGAGACATCGAGAGTATAGTCTGCTGGAAATCCCTGCCAGTCCTCAGGATGAAGTCCATTTTTTCTTTCTTGGCCTTGATTGCTGGCTCCTTTCTTACTTAGATAAATCTAATTATTTGTCAATTCAAAGCAATAGACGTTGGATTTGGGGCAGGGTTTACAAAAAATACAAATTTCCCCTAAAAAATTGAAGTCAAAACAGCCCTTCAGGGGTTTTATATTTCTGTTATTGTCAATTCAGCGAATAATCCGACCTAATTGTCGTATAAATCCATATTTACTACATTTTGTCGATACATATATTGAATGCTATATTTTCCATGTTTCATAAATTTATAGCTTGCAATTTTCACTTTCAGTACTATAAATATCTAAGCACACTGGAAAAAAAAGGGAACTGATGAGACTTCAGATCATCGAAGACGATCCAATATCACAGAAAATACTGGTTGAGATGCTGGGAGAACACTATCATCTCTCCCTCTACAACAACGCAGGGCAGGGCATAGAGAAAATAGAGAAGGACAGGCCGGCACTTGTTCTTATGGATATCTATCTGCCCGATATGGACGGCATAGAGGCCTGCAAAGAGATAAGGCAGAAAAGCCACACCCTGCCCATTGTCTTCATCTCTGCATCGGATGACCCTGCAAAAAAGGAAGCGGGTTTTCTCGCCGGAGGGCAGGACTATCTGACAAAGCCCTTCGAGGAGAAAGAGATCAGGGCAAGGCTCGCCCATCACATCAGCTTGAGCAGAACAATAGATGAACTCACGTCAAGGACAAAAAAGCTTGAATACGACCTGAAGACTGTCGCAGACAGCTATATGCAAAGGGAAGAGAGGCTCCTAGATCTGAAAGGTATTGTCCATAATCTGAGGAATCCAATTCAATCGGTTATGGGACTCGGCGATCTGATACGCCAGACAACAAGCGATTTAATCAGAGATGTTCAGGACAGCTTCACGAAAGAAAATCTGACCAATGTTATCGAGCTTTCAGAGATGATAATAAAAGAGAGCAGCAATCTTTCTGCCATGGTCTCAGATCTTGTTGGCGGTGAATCCCAGCCCCTTGAGATTATAGATCTTTCCCGGATAATACGTGGAGAGCTTGAGATTGAAGAGCTTGTAATTGGCAGAGGTATAGAAAAAAAGCTCAGGCTGGCCGAATATCATCTGCCAGTCAGGGTATTGCCTGTCAAAATATCCCAGGTCTTCAGGAATCTATATGAAAATGCGCTGCAAGCTGTCTCAACGACCAAAAACCCAGCTATCAGGATCGAGACATTCAGGGTAGGCCGCTCTGCCTGCCTGTCGGTCGAGGACAACGGTCCTGGAATATCCCCTGAGATTCTTCCACATATCTTTTTACCGCGATTCTCCACAAAGGATGGAGCTGGGCTCGGTCTTTTTACCTGTAAAAGGATTGCTGAGTCCTTTGGAGGGGAGATAAGGGTCAGCAAGGGCAGAGAGGGTAAGGGCTCGCGTTTTGCGCTGCTTCTCCCCCTTGCGGACTGAGGTCGGGCTTGCAGGAAGACAAGCATTTACCTATTATGTATTTATGAACCGAAGTAAAGACAACAGAGGAAGATTATCAATATACTAGCTATAAATAGACCCAAGAGATATTCCCGTTGCTCTGCAATATTGACCGGAGCGCCTTGAGCCTCATTAATATATGTCACGATCAATGGAGTAGAATGGCTACCGGCTACAGATTTGGCAAGAGGAAAGTGAACTTAAGCTCGAAATCGTCTCATTTTGTATGTAAGAAGAATGGTTTTACCGAGAGTTTTTTGAAGAAATAACACAAAGAAAGGACAGTTATGTTCGAAAGCGGTCTTACCTTCCTCCATTGCGAGGATATAGAGCGAACAACGAAATTTTACACAGAAATTCTTGACCTGCCCCTTGTCCTTGACCAGGGCGGATGCAGGATATTCAGGATAAACGACGGTTCTTTTATCGGCTTCTGTCAGAGGCCTGTACCGACAACAAAGGGAACCATCATCACCTTTGTGGACAATGATGTCGATGGCTGGGCTGAGAGGCTGAAGCAAAAGGGTGTTAAGCTGGAAAAGGAGCCGACACACAATGTGGAATATCTAATCTATCACATATTCTTCCGTGACCCGGACGGCTATCTCCTCGAGATACAACGCTTTGACGATCCGGACTGGAAGGAAAGCTGCGGCTGCATCACCGGATAATCTAACTGTTTGCACACATGCTCTTTTTACCTATATTTATCTAAAACAAGCATGCAAGGCAGGTAAAAGACGGACATCTCAAGGGGTACATCCGATTTTCTGATGGCGATACAGGCCAATAATCTTGTATTCGCCATCTTTGTGCTCTTCATTTTCTGGGTTGCAATAAGGCTCATAGAGCGTTTTCTGCAGAGCCTTGCCGAGAGATATGCCACATTTCGGCTGAAGGTAAAGTCATTCATACCCATTGTCCGTGTCATACTCTGGTTCTTTGCCTTTGCTTCGTTCTTCAAGATACTCTTCCCGAGCAGAGAAGATTTCATTGGTCTGCTTGTTGCCATCGGTCTTGCCTTTGGTCTTGCAGTCCGCGATGCACTCGCAAATCTCATAGGCGGACTGATCATACTCATCAACAGACCGTATATCGTGGGCGACAGGGTGGAAATAGGCGAACACTACGGCGAGATTGTAGAGCTGGGTCTGATATCCACAAGACTCCAGACACCTGGCGACAGCATAGTCACAATACCCAATTCCATAGCGGTCAACGAGGCCATATCCAATGCCAACTCAGGTCAGCTCCACTGTCAGGTGCAGATACCCCTGTATATATCCACACGCGCCCCAATAGACGAGGCAAGGGACATAGCCATGGAGGCGGTCATATCCAGCCCATGGCTCAACCCCACCCTGCCTGTCAAGATCAATGTCCGGGAACGCTGGCAGGATGGGGCTTACATAGAGCTGAATGTCAAGGCATATGTCTTCGATGCCAGGAATGAATTTGACTTCATGACCGATGTTACCCGCAGGTTCAAGGATCACTATCAGGGGGAGGATTTCAGACGATGAGAAAACTCACCCAGCAGGAATGGCTCACATATCTCGATACCATTATCTTTGCCATAGAAAAGGAGGCCTGTGGTCACAGAAAGGCGATGACTCGGGACTTCATAGCACTGTATACAGGTGTTTCCCGCCTGTCGAAGACAATAAGAAATGCCAATACCGATAGCGAGTGGGTCGATAGGATATCCAAGGATCTGACAACAGCCTTCGATGCTGTCCGTGGGCAGAAGCAGTACAAGGGGCTGTCCCTGAATCTGCCCGACATTGAGGAAAAAATAAAGGTGGAGAAGACAAGGCTCATCCCCCCCAACCTGCCGGAGAAGAGAGGCCGTGGCAAGATGTCCGAGCGGTTCTATGACTTCTACAGGATATGGCTCTACCCCATCGAGAGACTGATGAGACTTCGCTTCCTCCGTTTCAAGATTAGAAGGTGTGTCGACTACAACAGCCACTATTTTCTCGATCACATTTTCCATCTCACAGAGGAAGACTTCAGAAGGGTTTCCGAGGAATCGGAATTTGTGCTCAAGCAGGTCAAGGATGTACTCGATTTCGCCATTGAAGGACAGACAACCGAGACACCGGAGAACATACAGGGCGGCCTGAGAAGGGCCGCTGCTTTGATAGACCCCCTCCTATCCGACTTCATGGGTATAAAGGCCAAGACACGCGGCATGATGGAGTCTGCCATCAACGACATAAGACGCAATGTCATTGAGGAATCTATGCTCGCCAGAACAACAGCCGAGGATATTATCTGGACCGGCAGAATGATAGACCACACCTTCGATCAGATAGGAGGTTTTTTCAAGAGTATTTGGAAACTGAGGCTATTCTTCACCCGCTCAGGTGAGGAGGTGGCAAGGAATGTTCCCAAGGTCTTCGAGAGAATAGAGCGGACTATCAGTCTGGAGGAAGGCACATCCTCATTCCTTCTGGAGCTGAACCACAAGGTGGACTACCCGGAGGAGCTTTCGCGTATTTTTTCCCAGTCACCGGCCGAGGTGCCAATTTTCTTCGGCAGAGAGGATATACTCAGAGGGCTTGCTGCTGAGTACACCCGTTTCAAATCCGGCGGAATTTCCCTTGTTGTGATGACAGGCGGAGCAGGTGCTGGCAAGCGCAGCATCATCAAATATGCAATGAAGGAGTGGAGAGACACCCTCGAATGGGAGATCGAAAGGCGGATAACAGACCCGCTTGAGCTGGATCAGGAGATCATAAAACTGCTCAATCTCAACTCAAGTGATATCATCGGCGATATCCACAAGGGGCATCGCCGAATAGTCATGGTCAGGCGCATTGAACGGCTATACAGAAGGCAGATGGGCGGATATGACGCATTAAAGAGATTCATATCCATAGTCACCTCCACAAGCAGTCGAATTATGTGGGTTCTGCAGACCAATGACATAGCCTTCTCATTCATTGACGGCATCTTCGGACTCGGCAGGATGGCAAGCCGCGTTTTAAGAATCGAGCCCTTCCGCAGAAAGGAAATGGAGGAGATGCTCCTTCACAGGCTACACTTTACGGGCTATCGCAACTTCTTCCTGCCCGACCTTGAGCTGCCGGATAAGACAAGGCGCAAGCTCAAGGATCAGAAGAAGCTAAGGACTCTATTCTTCGACAGAATATACGAGCTGTCCCTCGGCTATCCCCTTTCGGCGATATTCTTCACAGCCCATGCAGTCAAACGCGTGTCTGAGACAACAATTTTCTTCCGCACGCCGCCGACAGCCCGTTTTGATGCCCTCGGTGCATTGCCTGAAAAGCTATGGTTCAAGGGACTGATCGAGGCACGGGGGTTTTTCCCCGAAGAGATGGCAGGACAAAATATGCCCGTCATATCCCTCGCGGAGAGCATGGGAATACTTGAGAGAAGATATATCGGCGGAGGGGAGATTCTCACCGCACGGAGCACAATGGAACCTTTCATTCGCGATATACTGATAGACAGTGGCGTAATCAAGGGCAGAGGCAGATCTGTCATTAATTAGAGAATATGTGACATACCTAGTATTATTAATCCATATTCAGGAGTAAGTATACATGAGCAGATATGATATTTTCAGCTTTTCGAATATGAAGCGCAGATCTATTGAGAACAGAAAGTCCAAGGTGCATCTTGAGCACATGGCAAAACCACCAGAGCCAGGCAGTCTGCGAACATTTGCAGAGAGCCTTCCCGATGTTCTCAAGGCAAGGGATCTCATAGCCCTTGCCGACTATATGGAGGATGTCCGCAAAAGGGGCGCAAAGACACTGGTCATGTTCGGCGGTCACGTCATCAAATGCGGGCTTGGGCCGATACTCATCGACCTCATGGAAAGGGGCTATATCTCTGGCATTGCGACAAATGGCTCGATTGCCATACACGACTCGGAGCTTGCGCTCTTCGGCGAGACATCTGAGACAGTCGAAAATGAGATCGACGACGGACTCTTCGGCATGACAGAGGAGACAGCCGACTTCCTGAACACCTGCCAGAAACGGGCAGCCAAGGAAGACCTCGGCTTTGGTGAGGCAATAGGCGAGGCACTTTCCGATGCGCCAAATCGCGATATATCGGTGATATACAATGCATATCGTCTGGGCATTCCCCACACCATACACCCCATGCCCGGCGCAGAGGTCATTCACCCCCACCCCACATGGGACGGCGCAGCCCTCGGCAGGGCAGCGGAGACGGATTTCCGCATATTAACACAAGTTGTGACAAAACTTTCAGGTGGACTCGTCATGAACATTGGCTCTGCTGTCATAATGCCGGAGCTTTTCATCAAGGCACTCTCCGCAGCCCGGAATATCGGCCATGATGTCTCGAATTTCTCGGCTGCGAACTTCGACATGATACAGCACTATCGCCCGACAGTCAATATACTCCGCCGCCCAACACAGCTTGGCGGGTCTTCCTGGAGCTTCACCGGCCACCACGAGATAATGGTGCCGCTACTTGCTGGGGTGGTGAGGTAGGGTTAGGGAACAAGCTCTTTCATCATAACATCAATAGTATCCGGATCAAAGTCCTGACCATCGACTGTAAACAGAGAATGTAATTATCAAGGGCTTTAACATCTTTGACCCTTTTCACCACACCTCTTTGCCCTTTGCTTTGCCCCAGTCGATTTCCTTTTGCTTGATCGGCTTATCAGGAAGTATATCCTTGAGTGTATATTTTTGGGAACATTTGTCCTTTATCTTCTTCTTGCTCATATCGCCTGCTTTACCTGTAGCAATATTATAGCTGATATTCTAAAATTGTCAATATTGCGATTGAATCTGTACTTCTTAATCTTGCTTCTTCCCCTTTTTGCACAGCAATAGGCAAATTCCAATCGGAATTGCGTTTTGATGTGCCCCACATCAAAACAAAGCATGAAGACTGAGAATTTGACGTTCGCTTGCGAATTGCCAGAAAGGTGCATTTCTTTTGGTCTGCAAGCATTAGTGGTCTAACTTTTATTGGAAGAAGTCAACTTGCAGCATCGTTTTCTTTGTGCAAGCAAAGAAAATGAACAACCCCTTCTTACATCGGTTCAAAACTGTGACTACAGCTTTGATGAACATAACCTATGGCATCGTCCTGCAGCCGTCCTCGGAAAAGAGGCTGTCGAGGGTTATGGTGACGGAATCGCCGTCCATCCAGTCGCCTGTGATGTATATCAGTGTGTCTGTGTCGAGGTCTATGAATATATTCGGGGATGGCGGCGATATGTGGCTGGTGTCTGCACCGCCATAGTAGCTGCGAATGACTGTGAAATACATGGCTGTGGTGTCAATGCCTATACCTGCTGTGTCGGAGATGCCGAATATCATGTGCTGATCCTCGCAGGAAGTGAAAGAAGCGCATGGCATGGGGCATTCTATCCACGCCTCAAGCTCCTTGCAGCCGGGAACGCGATATATCCAGCATGTGTCCAGCACATTGTCATCGCAGTAGTCGGTTGTGTCTGAAACGGAGAAGCACAGCTCAATGCTGTCGCCGATCTCAAGTGGGGTGAGGGGTGACCACTCCACACGCCAGAGGCTGTCCTCCCATATTATGGAAGGCGTTGCAAAGGCACTATCGACAAGGAGATACAGGGAGGACATATCCAGCCCTGAGAGGGAATCCCTGACCTTCCATGTGAATGTCGGCCATGTGGTGTCGCCTGCAATGCCCGGTGGAGGCTCGATGTCCCATATAACAGGCGGAGCGAGATCAACATAGAACTCCCGGCAAATCGGTGTGTCCCAGATGCCTGTGCAGGTATCGGCTGCGTATTCAATGCAGGCTGTCACTGTGTCGCCGTTCTCGAAGGTGTCCGGCGCAACAGGCACAAATGTGAGTGTCCTGTCGCCGTCCCAAATCAGCTCTGGGTCTGCTGTTGTGTATTCTGTGCCGTTGACGCTGTATATTATGGAAGATTCGTCCATCTCGCCACAGCAATTGCTCCTGCATATCGTTGTTATCTCGAAGATCAGCCCGGCATATCCGCTGGCATTCGCGCCTGTTATCTCTATTGTGTCCACACCTCCGTGCAGATATGGCGTGAGGTCGAATTCGTACATAGTCCGCCAGCCTGCATATCCGCCGCCGGAATTGCCGTGCGTTGTGTCGATATATGTGCCATTGGCATAGATATATGCCTTATTGTCGCATTGAACGTGAATAAAGGCAGAATCGATCTCGTCGCAGGCGGTCATAAAGCTGCGGAACCAGCGGCTCTCATAGCTTGTTGCAGGATATTCAAACCAGATCCATTCTGCGTCTATGTGCCGGAAGGATTCCCAGACGGATGCAGCAGGATATACAGGTGTCTCCCATGTCATGCTCGAAGAGTCAAAATACTCGACTGTATTGGTGTCTGAGGCCAGCACGATGGTATCGCCCCCACAACACTCAATATATGTAGTAATGCTCTGATCTGAACATGATGTATATGCACCCTCAAGGGGTTCGCCCAGGCTGGCGCAGACATGGGTGCTGTCTATTTCCTCCAAGGCGAGGCACATCCTGTCGAACATCAGGGAATTGACTGTGCTGTCCGGGTCTGACCATGTCCAGACATAGTCTATGCACTCGCCCCTTGGGCGGTTGAATGCCGGATAGTTGGAACCCCGTGCATTGGGATATAATGCCCTTGTGTCGTCCTGAAGGAGTGTGTCGCGCAGGAATGATGTGCCGAAGTCATCTGAGATGGCGCAGCGCACATTCTCCGAGTCGTGATAGAGCACATATACATTACCAAGCTCATCTGCCACAACATCGCCTGTATGCCGCGCCCTTGCATCGGTGATGGAGTTTCCCCAGAGCCAATGGACAGGCTCCCAGGCATGGGCAATTGAATTGTATTTGCGAAATCTGAGGGTGTCGGGTTGGGTGACAAAGGCCCTTTCCCACATCCACACAGCATATAGATTGTCGCTGTTGTCTATGAACATTGATGAATACTCAACTGTGGATGTGGATGTGACAAACTCATTGAGGGTATCGCAGTTCTCACCGTTGTATCCGCGCCAGATTCCGCCTGTTTTGTATCTGTGTATCTGTGAATAGACGCCTGAATATAATCTCCTGTGCACGACATGAGGATTTCCCGAGCCGTCAATCTCAATCGATGGAAAGTGTGAATCACCAAGGGGTTCTATAATCTCGGCAGGTCCCCATGTTCTGCTTGCCCTGTCGAAACGGGCATATCGCACTCGCCACAGGGAGGGGGCACCAGTCCATACTGCGTGCAGATTATCTGCGGTATCTATGGCGAGGGAATATTGCTCCGCTCCGGGATAGCCGATATATTCGCTGACTATCTCAATTGACGGCGATGGATATTGGGTGTATAGCAGGTCAGAATCCGGTCCTGTCACTGTATTACCTCTCCATATCAGATGAAGGGTATCGCTGGAATCGATGACCATGGTCGGGTCACGGTTTTCCAGCGGTCCTGTGGTAATTGTCGCCCAGCGCGATTCCCAGCTTGCGCCATCATCTGTGGAGCGTGCTATGAAGACCTGATAAGTCCCTCCCTCTGCCCCTGCATAGGCACAGTAGAGAATGCCTGCGGAGTCTTTCACCAGAGTACGCTGATTATTGCTGCCAGAAGCCCCTGCAAAGACATCCCGTGCAATGCGCACAGGCAAAGAGAGCACGGACAGACAGATTGTGATAATCCACAAGAATCTCAGCATTTCAGCCCCTTGTATGTCCATAAAGTAAGATATAGTATGGCTTGTGGCAAATCAATTTTACAGGAATATTAGATATATCGACGCTCAGTGCTCATTCGAATCTGCCCTCAAATGAAGGAGATAGCCCCTCACCCCTTCGCCTTCATCATTGGAAAGGGGAAAGGCGAAATGAGCGGCGACATCTTCTGCCAGCCAGTGAAAGAGGTCATACATGGAAAAGAGTGCCTGCCATGAACCCTCACTATATGTAGCCATGAGCCTGTCCCATATCCCGCTTTCGAGGTGATTGCGGAGGAATTTGCCGTTTTTGCCGGCATTCTTCGAGAAATCCGTTTTGATGCCGAAATGCCAGATGAGCATTTTCATGAGCTGTGGCCTGAGTATGGAGTCGAGATGATGCCTTGCATAGGTGATCTCGCCCCTGACAAGCCCCTTTGCCACATAGGGACTGACCCAGCGAAATTCGTTGACGCAGTGGGCAAAGTCAAGCTGCGTGGGCGGTGTGGGGAAATAGTCCACCTCGGAAGGCGGAGGAAGCGACAATATGCCGTCCTTGTCGAGAAGGACTATGGACAGGCTGTCGTGTTTTTCGGTGATTGTGGAGAGTGTGCGGAGGGTGAGGTCTATTCTGTTGCCGTCCACAAACTGCATGAGCCATGTGAAGGAGTGGGGGCGGACTATGCCGTCCATCAGGTCGGGCATCTGCATGATGAGCATATCGCCGAAGACCTCCACCCAGCCGAGATCGTCCCTGAAAGGCTCGATATCCGTCACATAATAGACAATGTCCCAGTCCTCAAGGCCGTCCCTCTCGATATTGGGATTGGCGCGGGAGCCATTGAGGACAACAGCCCTGATCCTCGCGTCCCCTTCGGCAATGCCGAGTATGAGGGCCTTCATGTCTTCATCTTTGCGTTTTGTGTGCATCTTTCTCATTTGATGTAGATTAGTCTTTCCGACACAGAACCCCTTCTGTTGTCAG